>Ga0065711_1041276_pt1 | contig 16267 bp, 7 predicted proteins | sample Hoacrofraction12_FD_59098 | JGI IMG/M metagenome (GOLD analysis project Ga0065711, IMG submission 59098) | Hoatzin crop microbial communities from Cojedes, Venezuela - Epithelial fraction 12 v2 (version 2) | ecosystem: Host-associated > Birds > Digestive system > Esophagus > Crop | place...
CTCCGTTAATAAAAAAAAAAAAAAAAAAAATCTTTCGATAACATCCTTCCTCACTTTTCCAGTTTCACTGACTCCTCACTCAGGTCTAAACTTTTGTTAAAGAAAACATTCTGTATTTCTTCAAAAGGAAAATTTGGGGATTCTTATTCCAAACTATGATCTGTTTGGCACTTGCTTATCCAGCCAGAATACACTGTGACAGCATGCACACAAGGCCCCCAGACAAGGGGTGGTAGCAGGTGCATCACACTGCAGCACTCCTTCTGCAGGGTAACACAGGACCATCGGCAAGACTCGGTGCTGCGTACACACCCTGCTGGAACCGCTTCCTGCCTGCCTCTGCTCAGGCGTCTTGTTTCAGGTGTTAACAACCGGGCGATATTTCGTCCCCTTTCCTCTGCATGGAGAGGAGCTAGAGCTGTGAATGACAAGTTACACGCAGAGAGAGTTCCACTGGCTGTTATCACATTAACACTTCTTCCTCCATCCGCAAGCTCTGGGTGCAAAATCCACTTGGCAGCAGTACAATCCTGATCTGGCCCTCTTTCAATCCCTCTTTCTGAAGTTGCCCTCCGTGTTTGTAAGGAAGGTGTCGCTTCCTTTTGACATAGTCATATATGCCCACTGCAAAGATGAAAAAAGGGTGATTATGCTATAAAACAAAGCGCTTAAAATTAGAGACTTAATCTCCTCTACACACTTCCTTTCCAAGTGATATGAAGAACTTTCATATTCTCTTCTTACTTACTCCAAGTCCTGTGTGATTTGTTTCTACATTAGATGTCCCTCATGACTGAATTTAAAGATTGCTTTTACAGACACTAACAAGTAATTGTCAAAGGGGTCCCTTACGACATTGTGCTTTGTCCAAAGAGTATTGAGAGAACATGAAAAGTTATACCACATTTATTTTTTACTGGTTAGCTTGCCTCTCACTAACATCCATTTACAACTTTACTCCAACTTGTATCTCTGTTCTACATCATTTGTCACACTAGTCCTTACTGTAACTGAGAACCTCCCTCCCCTGATACTCCTCACAGCTGAAATAAAAGTGCTCTTCCCTTTACTCAGAAAACATATGTTTCCCCTCCCTCCTTCAAACAGTGTTCTCAGTTCTCCACTGAAGCTGGATTGAAGACTCCCAGATCTCATTGTGCAAACCCCACCACTCAAACGATCTGTAGGTTACATGATTTGAGGTGATGCTTTCACAGGAACATTCCTTTTACCTACATGCAGGTTGACCACCAGTTTACTTAAACCACTCATTTGCCCTGTTTGGACTACAGGCTTGCTGGAGTATGGATAGCGCTTTTTGTCTCCTTTGTTTGCCCTCACATGAATATTATCATAACCATGACAGTCACCGCTAAACTCAGGGGGAACTGGAAGCAGAGATCTCATGTTGGATAATCAGTCAGAACGTCAATGAGACACAAATCTCTTACAAAGCATAGTTTATTCTACTCTGAATGTGAACAAAACATTCTAATATTTGTTAAGGTATTTCTCCACAGCTGCTTAGCCTTCTCTAAATCCTTTTCAACCCTGCCGAGACATTTCCACCACTTCCCTTGCACTGGTACTAGCTCTGGTCCGACTACGATGCGAGTTAATCCACCCGAAAGCTAATCACACATTTGAGCTGGGTTAATTTTCAGATAGATAAGCGGCCTCTGTCAGCTTTGTGTGTGATCACACAAGCACCGGGAGCTGACTCGAGGAAATGGGCAGGACTTTACTCTGGGGGTAGAGTGCGGCTATGATGCCCTAGATTTAGGATGACACAAGTTGCCATGCAACTGCATCCTTAGCCTGATGGCATCCAGCTGTTAAAGCTGATTCCATAAACATAGTACTTGTACATGCAGTGGAAAGGTATGCATACAAAAAGCAATCTAACCATCCACTGAGGTAGTCTGACTTCTTTAATGACCTCTCTGTCCTAAAGTAAGCAAGCTTTACCTTACCTTGTCCATTCAATACCTTTTCATTCCTGTCCTTTTCACATAACATCCAGCAGTTGTCACTCAGTCTAGTGAAAACCTACGCCTTGCCTTATTCTAGAAGATGCTGGCATATTGCCAGTCATGGTTCTGGAAGAATACACTACTGTGATTCACAGCTTCTAAGACAAATCTATTGCACTTCACATTCCCAGAACATTATCTGACCAGTTCCAGTACAATGCCCTAGAATTAACCCCAGAAAATAGGCTCTTTTCTCAGGTTAAACTACCCTAGCTTATTCGGGAAAGATAGCTCCCCCTCGCTCTTGCAAAAGCTAACATTAACTATGCCACTGCTTATAGCACAGGCCTGAACTCTCGGGGGTCTACCCAGCTCTCAGCACCCGAATAGTCCCAGGGCTTTCCATGGATGTAAAGCTGTGAAAATACTTCAAGGCTTCATGGAACCACAGCCCAGTGTTTTACCTGTAGCTGGGTCCCCTATGAAGTCTGACTTGCTTAGAATTGCTACAGAATAGCCAATTGGAGCATTTTTCTGTTAAAGTAACATATGCTAGCATTGTTACTTCTTTTACATCATTTGAAACGAAAAATTAAATCCTAGTTCTTCAAATAACAAAGATCAATCAACACATAAATCACAGCTTGCATGTGCAGAATAGACAATTAAAATCTTTAAAACATTTAAATAATTTTTTCTTCCTGAAAACACTTAACTGCACTGCATAATTCATGACTATCCAGTTGCCCTCCGGCATTTTCCATGACCAGAGGTTTCTGCTTATTAGATGGCTTTATTGATAACCCATTTGAATAAAAATCAGCTGTGGTATAAAACGATACTTCCATTTTTTTATTATTATTTATTTTTTTTAAGGCTCAGTACATTGGTCCTCCTTATCAGGACACCAAGCACCTAGCACCTCTTTCTGACTTCATGCCTTAAGCACATCGTCAAAGGCCATGTGCAAGACTAAAAAGATGACTTATTCACAACTGATGTCAGAGAGCCCTGTCAAAGGAAGGGCTAGGAAAAAGACAGTGGGTTTTACTCAGTGTTTGGGCTAACCTAATGCTGATTCTTTTTAAGTCAGAATACACTTCCGTCATCTTCACTGAAGTCAGACCTGTCTCATTACACATTCAACACAACAAGCAGCAAATTCGAGTCTTAGAAATCACCTGGTAAATACTTTTAGGCACAAATGCAGATCAATCACAGAAGAAATAACGTAACAAGGTGTAGGCATTTTTCATAGTTATTTACAGCTTTAAGCTCAAAGCTTATGTATTTGGGTTAAATATTCTTAAATTTGCCTAAGCTCAAGAGCTGCTAACATTAAAAGATACGCTGTGAACAGTTAGACGTACCACTTTTAGTTTTTAAAAGTTACTATACAACTATGTATTTATCTAAAGTAAAAACTTCCTTGGTAGTGCCACAGTTTAAAGTGACAGTTTTAATGAATCCATTATCAGTAAAAAATGTAGTCAAGGTCATCCACTACAGAGCCCCCAGTGAGCTGTACAGAGGAAGCAGAACAAGATGACTGTCAACAGAAGTTGTATATAGCCAGATACACTCTTGTATATAGCCAGATACACTGAGGGTCAAATATAATTTTTGGTTGATTTGGTTTAGAATTAACTTCTCCCCACATTAGCATACTATTGCTCATCACCACTTCAGCATAATGTTTACCAGAAGGTCTATCCTGTATGTGTGAAAAGTGCCAAATAATCTCTGTTTATTGCTTTCAGAAACTACTTTCCATCAGGCAGTAATTCTTAAAGAATTCCATTCCCACATAATCAAGTCAGATTTGTCCTTCAGTGTTATTAAACTACTGCTTACATTTCTTAGCACTTACGCTAGCCTTGTGGATTTTATTAAGTCACCATAAAATGGATTGACAACTCCTTCCCTTACCCTTACTTTTTACTGCACATTATTTTGATTTAAGTGGCATCATTCCTACTTTTTTGAGCAGTTAGTCCTGTAGTTTCCACTGCTTTTAGCACACTGTGAAACATCCACATCCTTCTGCCAAGCAGTCAGTCCCTGTTACTTGCTACTTAAGGCAATCCACCTGTTCCTGCTGTAGATGGATTGCACGCGTTCCCTTTGAATCAGCGAGATTTTTTTGTCTGCTCTGCTTGAGAGGTTTCTTGTTTGTTTTCTTTCTTTTAAGCCATTTTAGTTGACAGTTTTCACAAGCCTTTAAGTTCACGTCCAGCTTTAGAGCACTGCAAAGTAACAGGCTTCCTGGTCCTGGGTCCACTATAAGAGAAACCAAGTTTTTAATGGTGTTACAGTCTCATTACTGAAATACTTTGAAAAATCCAGTAACGTGCTCCCAGGAGCTCTGCAGTACTGCTGGCTTAGTCGGGACTCATGTGAGGCCCTCAGCAACGATACCCATGAGAAAAACAAAGGACTTAAGATATCTTATTCTCTTCGTTAAATCAGCCTGTGCTCATCGTAAATTGCAAAGCCTAAATGGAACAAGCCTCAAACACTCATGTGTATCTAAAAGTTTTGAATAATCTAAGCTCCTTTCATTCACTTAATAGAAAATTAAAATCTCCAAGTATCACAGTGAAAAGAAGAAAAGGACTATTTTCATCACTGTGCCACTGTGACTAGTCTGGAGAGGAAATCACTGTACATTTCTTCTTCATTTTCATAACTCCATTTCAAAGCATACTGGTGGTTTTGGGCAGCAACATGTTGCTACACGCAGTACCACAAGCTAAAACACGGTTGGGGATGGCAGGGCTTCCCAGCTGCAGTTCCAAAACAGACACGCGCTGCCCTGAGTCCCCGCAAGCCACAGCTCTTTTCAGTGGCAACAGCCGCATCGCAGGAATGCACCACTGACTTCAACCATGGGGACAGGAAAGAACTTCCCTCAGCACACACACAGAACTGGCTGTGTTTCATTCTTATCAAACTTAATCAAGTTCCATCTTTAAATGAACGACAGATAAAAGCGGGAATACCTCCCAAGCACGGTTTGCACAGAGACCACCACAGACCTCTGCAGAAACCACCAACGAGCTCTAACGTGCCAGTGCAAATGAGGGCAAAAGGCCCTGTCCTCCTCTGTGCCGGCACATGGCTTTGGCACAAGAAATTCCTACAAAGAAGGCAGTATGTCCACCAGCAGCAAAACAAGCCCAGTCCCATGAAACGGGAACCTTTAACCACAGCTGAAGAGATCACTGAAGGGCAAATGTCAATCACCAACAAACCCACTTGCAATGAGAATGCCATGATTCTTGCATTCTTCATACAAAACAAAGCAGCAGATATGGCCCTTTAAATCTTGATCAAACATATAATAATGAAGAATACACATACAGAAATACGTTCTTCATTGTTAATACAACTCTAAATTGCACAGTAAACAGAATCACTGTTTTTCAAAATTAGCAATTGCTGCGTAGAAAAGTAAGTATAAAAAAACCTCAAGATTGGCTGTTTTTCAACACCTTTAAGATGTGCCGTGTAGAATGATGTGTGTAAATTAAAGCCCTAATGGACAGGACATCCAGCAATGTCCACAGTACCCAATTCATTTTACAGTTACTTTTTGGATTATGGAAATAAAGGAATTGAGTAATTTTTTTATAACATTTGAACACTCTTTTGAGCATTCCTTGCGAACACACCAAATGCATCTTTATCACTGCATTAAACACAGAAAGATGTAAGCTCCCAGGAATACTAGAAGAGGAAAAAGAATTACAGACAGGCTTTTGCACAGCAGTATTTTCTGAGTAGTAATTACAACTGGCATACCAACACATGCAATTTTTGTATATGTAAGTCACCTAAATTTGGAAAATAACTGGCAAGTTGACAAAAACTGAGGGCTTTTTTGCACCAATCTAGAACAGTAATTTTGGCCAGACTGTGTACTTACTTCAGTCACCTGCTAGAATAATAACATGCATTAGTAGAATTAGTGTCAAGGCTTCACACATGTCAAAGTGCTGATGCAAAGATAGTCCATTTAGTGTATTTTATATGTCCCAAGTGATGAACAAAACATAAAATTTACTCAGTCTCACATACATTGGCAACAACTGAACATCTGCTGAAGGAATAACTTCAGTGATACAGTATGAATAGTAATTAACAATGCAAGCAGTTACTATTTTGGATCACAAAATAAGTAATGTTCCAAAAGAATTATATATAACCTCCAAAAACAAACTTCTTCCACATGAAACTAGGCTTTTCAAAAACTATTTTTTCCAATTTTGTAGAATTTTGAATAAAGCATCACATAAATCAACAACATTTAGCAAGATGAGTTCATAAAGTTTCGCTTTTTTTCTTTTACAAAATCATTTCCTCATTTTTTTTAACAAACATAATTTTGATATAATTCAAGAAAAGCAATTCCCAGAAGCATTACTACTCTTGTGCAAGAGCAGTTATATTTACGTGCATCTTTTCTCCTTGTATAAACGAACTTTTTGTTCATCAGATAGCGTGAGCTGTACCAGTCTTCTGGCTGCTTCCCAAGCGTGCTGATAGACAAAGAGGTGCTAAGTGCAAAGTCACCGATCTGTTCTGCAAGCTATCAATAGCACAAGACTTCTCAGTCTGAGCTTGTTCTTTCTTCTGTGCAGGAAGCTGCAATCCCACACAGAAAGACTTAATTTCTGCAATCCCACACTAATCTGACCAGAACTCAGAAGCACAACAACAATGCAGAAGCTCTAAAGAGCGTTTCCACAAAGGTAACGCCAAAAAAGCAACACGAGCAGCAATGAATATGTCTGATAAAGCAACCTTGCAATCCAGCCTCGAGCTTCGACAGAGAGTCAGCGACCCACGGCAGCACTGCTCATTCCAGCCGCCCAGGGAATTTTCAGCTCTTCCATAAGAAATGTTTGCTCAGACATATACATAAAGTCTGGAAACCAAAGGGCATATTTTTTGCCTTCTAAGAATGTCTTGCGAATATAATTTGGGCAGAGGCTACCTATAAGTAGTTTTTCTGTCCAAAGACCTAAAGATGGTGGGGGAGGAAATACAGGCTATAGATACATGCTATATTTACACATAATAATGGAACTACTGTCATCACTTTCCATTTACCCACAGAAAAACTGGGGCCCAGAACTTTCCAAGACAGAGGGAAGCAAGACAGTTCACACCTATGAGCTTTAAGGATTTTTAAATTTCAACGTGTTTACTGATCCTTGTTTTACAGATTATTCTGGGGGCTCAGTGATTCCACCAAAGCAACCTGATGAGATTTGAGAAAGCGAAAAGCAGAAAGTATCTCCAGTATATGATAGTCTGCTCCCTCAAGTTCTAGTGTTCACTGTCTCCTTCAACTGATTTCAGTGACAGGACTGAACTAAGCCATCAGTCAAAAGCTTTCTCATGTCCCAAGTATACTTCTGATGAATCACAGGAGTCATAAGACCTCAAGTGGAAACTGCTTGGGTTTTTTTCCCACCACCACCTAAACTGATCCAGAATATAATTTTTTTATTGTTTAGCTCAATGGAAGTGCATCATTATAAACCAAGAATATCTAAATGGAGAAAATCTTAATAGCTTATGACTATATAAAATACCTCAATGACTAAACACCCAAGATAATTTACTAATGTGTAAAAAAAAAAAAAATACTTTATAGAAACCTTGCAAGATCCATTTTGCTTATATAAAAGGCTACTCCCCCTCTAAGTGTATGAGGGAATCGCAGAAAAACACATTCAGTAGAAAATACAGTCCGAGTTCTTGTGTAATTAAAATGGCTTTACATAATGGAAGGGCAAAGAAATCTCTCCAAAAGACTATATTAAATGGCAGCATGAAGTTGGGACAACTAACTTCTAAAAAGACATTCTGTGCGTAATGGCAAATGGAACAGAAAAAACAAAGGGTCAGAGACTGGAACAAAACAAAACAAAAAACCACAACCTCACACAAATCAGTTAAATGTAAGAGCAAACTTTCTTCAGAGTATATTCATTTCAGTAGCCAAAGCCAATTTATCATCATTTTCCGACAGTCTTCCCACACACAATCAAACATTGTCCCTGAGCTGTGTCATGGAATAGGTTTGCAAACTGCACACCAAATTTCTTGAACACTCAGGTACAGAAACTCCTGCTGCAAACACTAGTGGACAAACTGAGCTTCCTCTTGCTTCTTATAGGCATACAAAGGACGAGCACCTCCTCCACCTTACCTGTCGGTACTACACATACCCACAGGGGCGACCATTCACCGTGCTCCAGCACCAGCCATTTACAAGCCTGGCAGCTGAGCAACTTTTGGGCTTCCTCGTGCCTTCACCCCCTTTGCAAGTAGTGCTCCTGTACCTGGCCCACTCTGAATAAGTGAAGGCAGAAACCAAATGTACAGTTTGAAATGTACAAACCTACAGAGCGTAACTACCGATGAGAGAAAGCATCCACTGAAGATATATTTATCTTGGAGTCTCTTTTGCAACACATTTCCTCAAACACGAAGGTATTTCTGCACGTAACTCCCTGCTAAGCTTACCATTCACTTGTGTCTGTGTGCCTCTTTCCTACTGCTCACCACAGAAGCTTCCCTTCCTATTAGAAAATATGCTGACAGACTCTAGCACAAACTTACGATAATGAGTAAAAGGAAGGGAAAGTTCCACTGAGGAACAATGTCCATGGTCTTTGAGCATGTGGAGAGCTGCAGGACAGACCAGGGAAGTGAAGAAGGCTTGCTCTCCCCACTCCCAGAAAAGCAAACAAAAAAGCCCCACTTCCAACACCAACAGAGTCATTTTACGTAGTTACTACAATTCACAGGGGAAAACACAGGCAGGGAGTATTCAGATGCTAAAGCCATAAAAAGATAAACAGTTAATCTTAAAGGTAAGAAACAGTTGCTATGTTCCAGTGTCTCCAAGCAGACATCCAAGCAGTTTACACCAAACGCAGAATTCATCCCGACATCTTTTAAAAAATCCTATTATTTTCTTCGGAAGGTATTTCTAGACAGCAGACTGGAATTGCTGGTTCTGAAATAATGAAAAGTTATAGCCTTTGATTAATAATTTACTTTAACAGGGTTTCTTCCCCTCCCATCATGCACGCACCTACTGTGACCCAGCAGCCAAGCTGACACATGCTACATTCTCTGTGGGAAAGAAAAAGCATCCCCATGTTTATGGCATTCTCTGACCATGCAAACGGCACAGGAATCAAATTTCACTTTCTAGCTCTTTCAACAGGACTGCTAAAGGGAAATTGACAATTCTAAATCAAAACAATGACTTTCTGACCTCCAATCCCACATCTTATTTATGGCACTAAGTAAACTTTTTTCCTCTGACTCATTCTCTGCTGGACAGATATCATTACCTGAAAATTCTAGATTCTAAAACAGTGCTTGCCAGTTCCAGACAGGTATTAAAACCAGTAAATTTAGGTGAAAATACTATGTTCAGCCCTGCTGAACTCTGAGTCAGTGGAATTACACCACATTTATATGGAAGTTTTAATCCAAACTCACATCTACATTTTGTAATTATCCGTACATCTTATGCAAAATAAAATAGAATTAAAAAAAAACCCCACCGTGAATGTGATGTGGTGGTTCTACACACCTTCTTAAACCCCAACTAAGTTTGAAAGCAGAATTTCTAATGACTGGATAGTGCATCTATAGTCTGGAAACATATAATCTACTTTTGCTTCTGCCACTGACCAGCTCCTTAACCTTGAAGTCATGTCAGCCTCAAGTACCTTTTTTATTTGCACCTGTAAAAAAAGAATGGGAACAGTGAGATCTAGCTGCATTTGCAAAGCACTCACAAATGAATAACGGGTCTGGTTATTACCTAGGTTATTACCTAGGACCATTTATAGTTGTGTTTTTTCATTTTTGGTTTTTTTTGCTTAGTAAAAAAAACACAACACTAAAAATATTTTCTCCACTTTTTCACCTTAGATCTGTAACCTGAGTGCTCAAGAACAGAAACACTGTCAATCACAGAAAAGAGAATTTTAGGACCCACTGATTTCCTTTGAGTCCTGGATTCTTATAATCACATTCAGTTCCTAACCAGTTTAATTTCATTGCAGTTCATTAAACACAGGTACATTATCAAAAATGTAATTTAATTAGGGTAGCACAGAAACAGAATTAATTTTCATCAGAGGCTTGGCATTGTCCTTTGAATAGAAAGCATGCAAGGCCAAGTTATTTTTGTGTTTCACATACACAGCTGCTGATATTTCAGATGTTGCAGGAAATTAACTGGTATATTCTCCCATCAATGCATTTAACTCTTAGCAACTGTAATAATAGAAACATGTACACAGGGTTAGGACACTTCGGTCTCTAGAAAACAGAATACAAGGTGTAATCTAACATTTGAATAGCCCTTTTATAACTGGACTTGTTAAAAGCATTGTTAAAACCTGCGTCTTCAACTCTCAACCAGTCGTAAAACTCCAGCAGCAGCCTCCTTTCCACGAACAGGAACAAGACCAACAGTGAGAACACAGCACAGTACAGAATCAGACTATCACAATATACTGGGGTGAAAGTGGCATTAACATAAATAGAAGCAGTTTGTTCTTAACAATATCATTAGAAGACAAAGTTTGGGGTTTGTAGGGTTCCTGAAGAAGGTATGAAGAATGGGACATTTTTTGTAACTGGAACTACATGTGTGCTTACAGAAAGTGCTGGTGTTTGGATGGCACAAAAGACAAAACATTACACAAAAAACAATCAGCAACAGTTTGTTCTGGAACTGCAACTATACTGGGCCACTGCATATATACATGTATATATATATACATATATATATTAACTGGACGCAAGCACTTGGACTGAGGTTTTATAGGTCAGATTCTGCTCTCAATTATACAATTATGCTGCAGATTCTTATGTAAGAGACCCTTCATTGAGTCATCCCAGATTTCTATCAGTATAACTAAGCAGAATTTGTCCTCCTGTGTGTATATCATAAAGTCTGTCCCAACTTCTGTATAGGAATGCAACTCGTTGCTAGAAATGTATCCATTCAAGATATTTAAGCAACTTCAAGTAAGACTTGGTAAATGATTCTAAAGAAAATCTTAATGCAATGCTGTTGCTGTGTTTCACTTGTCTATTTGTTTTTCAGCATTGCAGGATTCTCTAAAGACAGCACTGCAATATATTACTCAGCATGTGCCGCAATGACTCAGGCAACAGCATGAGTTAAAGATGGAGTGCCAGCTCTCACTTGAACTTTCAGGATGCCTGTGCAAAACTCTTCAGCAAGGCCAAGAATCTATAAAAGGAGATACGTTCAAGGAGAAAGTGCAGCTTCCATTCCATTATGCTATACTATTTCTACTGCAATGCCATTCAGATTTTATATATAAATATTTTATGTGTAAAGCATAACTAACCTCCTTCCAAATCGTAGCTGCATCTCTGCTAGATTCCCAGTTTATAGCATTACGATCCATCTACTGCAAGCTTTGAGAGCTGTGTTGTTAAAGGTTGCAGAGGCATATGATCACGAACTTCTGCTCATTTGTATGCTGACCGTAGCACTCAAAGTTTCTTTTTCCTACAGTTATGCCTTACTGGCAGGCTACTTAGCAGTTGATAAATACAACTGTAAAAATAACTGCTAGTTTCCCCATCCACCTGACTCCATCAGATGTATTTTTAAATACTGAAAATCACCTTCACGCCACAAGGAACTGTCCTCCTATTTCCTACCTATTAGCCCAGTACCTTGGTCCCAGGTTGCTTCAGTGTCAGCAGAGTGGGCTGCACCACCAAAAGGCAGCCACGTAACTCCATAGTGATCGAGCTAGCCTTCCTCGTGCCAAAGGAATGGGGGTGAAGGGCAGATTACCGGCCCCTCACTGCACCCCGCCCCCCCACCAAATCCATGCTGATCTTTGCCACAGGACCACATTTCCCTCCCTTTTTGTTAATAATCTCGCTTCGACAGGAAGTGAAAAAACAGGACTTCTGCTTTTGCAAGCACTAAGTTTTCCACCAAAAAAGAAACGCAAAACAAAAAACCCAACAAGTGTTTCATGAACTAACATGTCTTCAAAGATTTACACAAACTCTCAGCCTCTCCTCACATCATCTTGGGAATTTAAGAACATTGTATAATCTATGTTATAGATTTATAATTACTGGATTGCGTTAACAACAGTCTCCAGCAATGACACAAAGACAAACGATACTGTCAGATTAGATATCTACACATATAAAGAGGACAGAAGAATGCTATTTTTTGTCCTTGCCAGCAGCTGAGTGTTTACTCTTCTTTCTGAAACATGTAAAAGAAGTATAATTATCCATTTCAAAACATCTCAGACAATAAAACAAATTCTAACGTCCTTTCACTGTTGTCCTACCCCCACAATTCTATAAGATTTGCAAAAGAGTACATCCAATTATCTAATGAAAACTAGAAAGAGGACAGAAGCTCTCTCTCTGCTGAGGTCTTGGATTCATCATGCCAAATTCAGGTTGGATGTGAAAGGACAGTATCTATAACAGATTGTACGATAACAGCTTATAGTCCCAGGAAAGAAATATATCTGCATGTACACAATAAAGAGTCTCTTTTCATGTCTCACTGGCAAGTTCAGGTTCCCTTTGTGTAAAGCTTGGCCCTTCCCCAGTTTACCAACATACTTCTTTTGCAATCAAGCACTTGTGTAAATACAGTTTTCGTGTATTAACTCAATGTCAACAAGGACTTTAAAAAGGCTTAAATATTATGTCTAGGCTAGTATCATTCATCTACAACATAACAGAAAAGAAAAATAGTCAGGAGAAGAAAAAAAAAGGCACAACAAAACCCAACCACAAGACCTATTCTGTATGGAGAACAAGGTGGTCTTGATTCTGATCTGCTCATCACTCCCACAGATTGCATCAAAATGCCACTTAAATCAATGGAGTAAAAGCATAAATCTCAGAGACAAGAAGCAGCATCTCTGCAACTGCTGGTGATAGCCAAAAGTTTAAAAAAAAAAAAAATTAAAAAAATAGAAAAAAGCCTTTAAAAACATTGCTAAAAAAAGATGCAATACTTGGAAAGACAAATGCCTTTCAGGATATGCAAGAGATGAGAGCACAGAGCATATACTTTACTACACTAAGTTAAACCACTTTCACAAGGCAAGAAAGTTGTAACGGGTTTTGGTTGTTCTGGTCAGAAAATTTGCTCACCTCTATCTGTAGACAACAGAGCCAGCTCCTGATTCACACTCTCAAAGCCCCCTCTTTCTTTGCTGACAATAGGAGAAGGTTTAAGAAACCAGTCCGCACAGGCTAACAATCACTGTTGATGCCTACGTTACAAATAAGCTATTCACAATAATTGGCAGTCACTTGTTTCATCAAAAAAGTATTAATTTCTACTATCGCTGAGAAGCTAAGCCTAAGAAATACACTATGAATAAGCTGTTGATAATGAGATTTCTACTATACACAGACTTCAGCTACAATTAATTAAAATTAAAAAAAAAAAGACACAAAACATGAATTCCAAGGTCAACAGCAGATTTCCTATGCTAGCATCACTGCTAAGCTTTCAAAACACCCTAAGGGAGGGAGGTTCTCAGATCCCTAGCCTCCAACTACTTTCAAAAATCGCATATCTTTACACCAGGATACTAGCCTGGCTACAGCTTTAGAGCATAGCAGAAATTATAATAGCATCTGCTGCCTATTAAGGCTTTCTTATTCACTCTCTGCACTTACTGCTTTTCTAAACAGAAACACCACTCTACAAATACTCCCAGTATGCATCAGAGGATGCAGTCCTCCCACCATCTGGGTTATCCCACACGCACAACCACCACGAGAACAAGGCCTGCAGAAACAGCAGCCAGAGAGATACACCCCCCTACATCAAAAGGTTTCACACAGAAAACAGGAAAACAGATAAGGTATGTCAGAGGCTGAAAACGACAGGAGACACATTTTCATCACAAACAGAACTCCCTAAAGGTTCATTACAAAAATTCTATTTGAAAATACATTAAAAAACAGAAAAAAAGTTGAATTCCATGAGACTTGCACATGAGTTAATCAGTTCTGAGAAACAGCCTGCCCTCACTTCCCAGCCAGTGAGAGGTGGTAAGGTGCCACACAAGTTCTCCTTGGTGTTTCATTAGTCAAATGAGTTCTACTCAAGGAATCATCACTGCTATTAAATGGACAGAATGGAAGCGATCCTCATACCAGTCCACTTGCGTGTTTCAGTTTAAAATTACAAGCTAAATAAGAAGCATAGTAAAGAAAATTCTAGCGTACCCGAAAGGTATTATCTATTACATAATATAACCTTTGGGTTATATATAAGCTTTGGTTTATCAGTTCTGTGATGCCAGAGGAAGCAATTATTAGGGTACATATAACAGAGCAGAACTGCAGCTTTATATAGTTCAAATAATAGTTAATAGCTCAATTGTTAATAGTTCAAATTCACATTAAAATAGTTAATTCTGCACTCAGGCGTGCAGTATTTACTGCAGTAATTTGAACAGATGCTTGCAACTCAAGAGTTGTCTTCCAAATCTCACTACCAGATACTTAGGTGAAAACCTATACATACACCCTATTTTCAGTGGAAAAAAAAATACAATTGTGTAAAAAATTCAAGTATAAAACCATCAAGAACACTTATTGTGAATTAATGTACTACAAACAGAGGCATGGCGACTTTTTACTACACCAATCAAGCCTGCAATAGCGTGTAAAGCCTGATTTTGATGAGGGTTTTACTAAGCATAAAAGTTAGCTGCTGACCTTTTATAAAGCAAACACTTATCTACTTTGCTGTAACTTTAGATAAATCAAGCTGACATGCACCAAACATCCCAGAAACCTCAACTGCATATACAAAATTGTAAGTATCGTTCACTTTTATCCTGGACTCTCTAAACTTGGAATTTAAGCCTACACACAAAGGTGGCCACTGCTAGTTAACACAAAAGCTGTACATAAAGATACACAGAAGAGGCATGCTTTTACAAAAACAAAACCAAAACGCCTTTCTTTTGCAAAAATACAGTTCTGCAACAGTTAAGTGGTTCAGTTAGAGTATACAGATTTACAGAATAACTCTTTTTATTTTACTTAATCTTTCTATAACTATATATCTATATTACTCTCTATTTTAGATAGAGCTGGGATTTAATTCAGTTGAATGTAAGTCTATTTTGCCTGGAAAGAGTATCTTTTGAAAACGTATGGATCTTGTCACTTCTTTGATATTTATTCACATTTCTGAATGAATTGTTAAATACAGACTGTCTTAACCCACTTGCTTTACCCTTCAGATTTTCTGTCTTCAGGTTCTGTCAGCCTTCATATATTATTCTTATTCCTTAATCACATGTCCTGGCACAAGTCTCATTCCCTTCAGTATTCCTCAATGTCCTCTGGGAAATTCGCCAGTTTCTGTCATCTGCCCCCATTCTCCTTTGGGAACACTAAAGGGATTAATTTCATTCTTTCCCCAAGCAATGCCGGTCTCTGCTGTTAACAGCTACCGTTGGCATCTCTCATCCATTCAATACACAAAGGTATATGTCTCTTTAAGCAATCCTACAGTACTTAGAGATTTAACAACCATTTCATGCTCTGCATTTGTTTGTTTTAGCATTTTGTAAAACAATTTACCTAAAAGGTGGAGTGTCAATATTTCCATTTTGCATGTTACACTTTATTTTTGTTAGTGTCATCAACTGTTTAGTTTGTACCTTTGTATGTATGGGCATGACTGTGTCTCTGCATGTCAGAAATAAACAGACCAGTTATTTAGATCCGGATATTTTGATCAGTTGTATAAAAGCTACTTCATTTGCTATTTTTCCACTACTACTTTGCCCAACATCTTCTCTGAATTCTTCCAAAACGAGCTCTTAAAAAGCGTCTTATGTTTCCTCAAGCACCAAAAAAAAAAAAATAAAGTCCAGTTCCAGTACCTTTTTCCTGCACGTTAAGATCCTACTGCACAGTGTTTCTTCCCCTGAAGAGAGACTATTTCACTCAGCTTACTCTGAATTCCTTGCTCAGCCCTGCATTTGAAAATAAGTGGAAACTTTACCTTTGACCCACCCCGAGAAGATTATCTGAGTTACACATCGCAGTACCTTACTGTAATGAGTACTGGAAGTCATACCACAACATCTCAGTAAATGTACAGCCAACTTCAATATATTCTGTAGTTCCTTTTTGCCACTACTATTACGTCTAACAGAACCCCTCCCTCTTTTTTTTTTTTTTTTTTT
>Ga0065711_1041277_pt1 | contig 16266 bp, 15 predicted proteins | sample Hoacrofraction12_FD_59098 | JGI IMG/M metagenome (GOLD analysis project Ga0065711, IMG submission 59098) | Hoatzin crop microbial communities from Cojedes, Venezuela - Epithelial fraction 12 v2 (version 2) | ecosystem: Host-associated > Birds > Digestive system > Esophagus > Crop | place...
TGATGTTTTTTTTTTTTTTTTTTTTAACAGAAATCCCTTGCACATTGCAATGACATGTGAAGTAAGTGTTTCAGGCCTGTCCCTTGGTCCCCTTCATTTGCCACCCTTTTTTTTTACCAGATACCATCTGGTAATATTCTTCTGGGGTGTGTGGGGACTGTTGTCCTGTGGCCTTTGGTGTACTGGGGCTGTCTGTTACTTCGCAGCCACTAAGCTTAACAGCTGTGAACATGATAAATGTATTGTCTGATAAGACTCTGTTGCGTGTCTAAGAAACCATACATCTAAAAAGCAACAGATGAAATAGAATACTCCTGCATAATTCTTCTACGCAGTGTGTTCCCATTGCAATGCTTAATGGATCTAAGGCTGAGGCTTTTTTCCCCAGATGTGGACATGCCGCATCCCTGGTAGTTCAGTGGTGGTGTGTTGGCATGGCAATTTTTCATCCTGATTCTCCTCCCCAGAACAGTGCTGTCCAAGGCACAGCTTTCCGACTCCACAAAGGTTCAGCCCTGCTTGCTTTTCTGTAGGGGAATTAACTGGCGGTGGGTTCAGACTCTCACAGTGTCACACTTTCATCAGTACTTGCAGCAAGCACTGACCTTTCTTTGCCCTTATTCCACCCAATCTGTTTGCCTAAAAGTCTTAAACGTGCAACATAAATGTGATTGAAACCATAGTAAACTATGAGAATGCAATGAAATTACCTTTATTCAGCTTCCAGTAGGATGCTGAGCTAGAATGAAGATAAAAGTAACTAATTCCAGCATGTGATGCCACTTGGGATGGAGTCCTGCCTTTCCCTCACCCCACTGCCTCTTCCTCCTGCTGCATGTCCTGTGCAGGCTCAGGCCTCCTCCATGAGCCTGCTCATCAGCCTTGCAGAAAACCAATGGGGGAAAAAAAGTGGTCTTGTTTTTTTCTGCAGGGTTAGTGAGTTCAACTGGCTCATGGTGGTGTCGGCTGGGTGTAAGGGCTAGGGTACAGCTTGAATCATATGGCTAAAACCAGGAATCGCACAGCCAGGACAGGAGAAGCAGAAAGAAGAAGAAGGGAAACAGAGAGTTGGAAAGGGGAAAAAAACCTTGCCTGTTCAGTGGAGGGAATATATTTGATCAGTTCATCTGACTGGAACTGCTCTCTTTGTGTTTAGCCTTAATTATTTCTGCTTCCATTCTCCCATCCTTTAGTCAGTCTCTTCTAATTAGTAAGCCCTTCACAGTAGGGATTGTGCATAATCTTGCGGGTGGACTCTTGAGATACTGTGGGAACATTAACAATAATATAGTAACAGTAATTCTAGTAGGTCCAGCTCAACTCCTGGTAACTGTTGGATTGGTTTCCCCATTTAAATGACGGTGCTTTTTTTTCAGTGTGTATCATAGTAGTGACAGCCTCTCTTGTTTAAAGAAAATAGGAGACTTAGTTGTTCTAGGTAAATTGCACCTTGCATAATGAGCGGAGCCAATAGGTAGAGAGCTTCCTGACTTGTGAAGCAGAAACTGGGTGAAAAACACTAGTAAATTGGAGCAATAGTTGTTCCATGTATTTCAAGCATGTGCAGAAGCCAGACACAAGTAGGGTAGAGGCAGAGGCACAGGTCCCTTACGTTTATGAAGTTGTAATCTTCACCTTCCCCCAGACTTAGACTGAATTTTTTTTCCAGTTCCTTGACATGCTTTTGAAAATTAAATATTAATGACCTACCACAACAGTCAGTGCCGTAGTACAGACTGGTGGGCCATATGCCTTTGAGTTTAGCTCTTCCAATAAATCGCACAAGCATTCGCTTGCTGTGAAGCGCGTGCTGCTGGTGCTGCACCTGGTGGATGAGGTATGATGTCAGTAGCCCCACTCCATACTGAGAGTGACCTAAACCATGCCTTCAGCCACACAACAAATTAGGTTGACTTAGGTCTTTGTGTAGTTTCACGTCAGAAAAGACCTGTGGTGTCCTTCCTGGTGCAGGATTAGCAGGGGCTGAACTGTGGCAGCTGAGGTAACATCTGGCTTGGACGGTAAGACCTGCCGACAGCTGAGGGCCATGTGGGGCCTCAGGGTAATACAGCTGAGCCAGTTCTGCTTCAGCATGGAGACAACTCCCAGCCAAAACTGAAGTTGCTTCCCTCATCAAATAGGTGTTACTGAATAACAAAATTAAAACAAAGAAAACCTTTTTATGGAGGACATCATAATTACAAATAAGAGATTTATTTCTATGGATGAATTATTCAAGGAGTATGGAACAGAAAATAAGCCAGCTTGAAGATGTTGGAAGACATTACACAGGAAACATCAATATTAATAACGGAAATTGTGGAAAACACAAAATTAGACAAGGTGCTCAATTTTCAGTGGTAGGGGTAGGGTCATTAGCAGCAATTCAAAACAGTAGAACTTACGGTATTGAAATTGAAGAGGAAATACATTTTGTCTTTTCTTGTGCAGTACAAACCATTTGTAAAGCCCTCGGTTTGTTCCATAGCATGGAGTTGCATGTGTATTTAAAAAGAGAAGCAGGGCTTGTGTGCTCTCGTTGAATTTAACACTGACAGGGAGGCAGGTCAGTCTAAAGTACCTGCAGCACAGACAGGCAGTGGCTGCAAAGTGATTGCATGCATGTTTTATGCAGTGGTCCTCTCATTTTAGCAATCTATCAAATGTTAGCATAGCCATTTATGTGTCAGGATCCCATGCAACTAGTGTGTAACTCTTCATCACCACTGACAAGATGTAACAGCACTGCTACAACAGGACCAGGCAGTAGTTCCCATGACTGTTAAAACAACTAAAATGCATGGGAATGCAAGCTGGGCTGCCCCTGGGAACCTCATTTTGAGACGCCCTCATGTTAAATTCAATCAATCAGTGTCTGAAATAATATATACTCTATTTGCATATTTTTTTTGCCTGAGAAGGTTCAATATATAAACTTTGGGGGAAAAAAAAAATCATAAAATTTTACTCCATATAAATAGTTACCTATAAAAGTTGTGTTATCCATAGAAAATTAGGATGCAGTTTCTTCATTTTCTTTGAACATAAAGCGAGAATGCCCTGTATTGTGTCTCTACACACACAGTGGTAGACTCTTGGTAGAGCATCATTGACATTAACAAAGCTACACCAATTTGCATCAGCTGGGTATATGGTCCACAGGACCTAAGTTACACTGGAAGATAATAATGATTACTCTCTCAAGCATTATTTTGTGAATTCAGCCATTAAAACATGGAAAGTAATTAACATCTCAATATTACATATTGAAATTTAAAATTTTGTAAAAATAGTATGTTAAGCTATACATTTAAAATTAATAGGATTGGCATTTCCTTGTATGGTAGTTAAGCAATTCAGATTCTGTGTAACACAGTTAAATCCACAGATTTCACTGAATTTGTGCACCTATGTCAAGACTGCCATCAGCACCAAGGTATTTGTATATCACTTGTTCATTCTGTCACATCTAGATTTCACGCCACATGGTGCAGTTCTCATGTATCTGAAAAGGTATTTTAAACTCCTACTGGCTTCAGTTAATAGGAATCTAGCCAGTTTAGGGAAGGTAGGACTAGGCTTCAGACAGATCCTAGGACTATTGCACTATTCATCTCAAAAGCAAGCTGGACACAAATTCAAACAGAAGGAGGAAACTTTCTCTCTTCATGTTCTTATTCTTTCACTTGGCACTGAGCATTTGTTAGAATAAAGCCCACTTTCTTGTCTGCAGGCAGCTCCATTCATATGGCTAATGCTTTCATTTGCACCTTCTGTCTGAGAACTCCCATCAGTCGTCTGAAACAGAAATAAAATGTCAATGAAGGCAGTGCGTGTCTTCCAACAGGCAGCCACTGGACTTGGTTCCCATTACAGAGCTCTGCTTGACTCCCCTCTTTTTAGTCGCACAACAACTTACATTTGAAAAAAATTGAACTGAATGTGTACAAATGTCTGTAAGAGGAGGCTTGTGCCCCAAATCTAGTATTATCCAGATAGCAAATAATCCATAGGGTCTCTGCCTTAATTACTACATTCCCAGATAGCTGAGCTATTGCCTTCTTGCAGCGTCACTGGAAAACTCAACAAGGGACAACTTGGTGAGCTTTCCTGTAACACAGTGGGCAATATGTGTTTTTAAGGGTGTGAGAAATTATATATGATTTATCCAAAGCTGGGGCTGCAACCTAAGAAGTCCTAATTTGGGTGCACGTCAGCCATACTCAAAGAGCTATGGTGGAAATGAAATCCTTGGAATGCTCTGAAAACTTGGATACCTTCCAGGCTGAAGGCTTGCTTAAAAAGCATTGGTATCCATTGGTAGCGTGCAATACCTAGAACTAGTAAAATTATTGACTTCTGAGCTCATGATTTTGTGCAGCACAAAGCCTGGTTGGTCTTGTTTGCATAAGCCACACAAGGCAAGGGGCTTGTCTATAACACATTTCTCGTTGTATGTCTGTATTACTCAGGTCTTTCTAGATTTGCCCCAGTAACATAATCCTTTCAGGTTTCTAGTAGAAGGTTACGTTCTGAGCTCAGTTTCAAGGCACAGAACCACCCACATCACCAAAAATCAAGGTATGCCCTACCAAAGTCATTTAAACTTGCTTTGCCAAACACCTATCTAAGTAAGAGTTAAAAATAATTCAAAACATACTTGTCTTTTATACTGTGCATTTGTAGATGCATCATTTTCTGTCTTCATTCCAGTTGCCTCTTCCATTTCTAAAAAAAAAAAAAATAAAAATTTAAAAGAACCAGGAGTACATAAGCATACAGTCAATTTAACAGCTGGCTGAAGTAAAAAATACCTAATCAGCTATTCCTCTGGGCATTTACCACACAGAAGAATAACCGAAGAATGATGAATACTTCCTAAAACATTTTTTTGAGGCAGTGTGATTAATGTATCAGGACTGGGTAGCTTGGGGGTGTTTAGAAAAAAGGAATGAAATTATCAGCTTCACTGTAGCATGGGGGTTTAGAAAGACTTTTCAGAGCTGAATTCTGCCTTTGTCCAGCAGGTTTGTGCTAGTCTAACTCCAGTTGTTATAATCTCAGGAGATGGGAGCATTCAATGTAGAACAGGCTTGGAGAGTCCTTCACTAACAGTATACCTGACATTGTTTTCCCCTTGATTGGTCTCCAGGTAGAAAGATAAATAGAGCCTGAAAACCTTCAGGCTAAATTTGAGCTAGACAATCATATTCCAGTACACCAGTTGGGGGGGGAGAAAAAGGTAGAGCACATTATGGAAAGTTTCACCAGTGTTTCAGCAGTGATTTCAGGCCTGAGCTGAATTAATATATTTGCTCCTTAACATATAGCATATGTGACCAGAAATGAGTAGTAACACAGACTCTGAGAGAAAGGACCAAGAGCAGGATATTGCCTAAAAGTCTGGATGAAGTACCTATGGGGCTTTTTATTTATTTATAATAATTTGCTTTAAGAACAGCAGTTTGGAAAAGTGGTAAGAAATGTAATTGATTACTTTCCCTTGCATGTAATGGCCTAGATTATGGTGGCTGGTGTTTCCAATGGGTCATCTGGAAATGAACAAAGAGTATTCCTTTGAGCACTAAAGCATACATACCTGTGAGAAGTGCATCGATTGTCTCCACTACATGTTTTGCATCTTCCATTGTGAAACACATTGGTGGTTTGAATTTTAATACATTTCTGTGGGGTCCATCTACACTAAGAAGGATTTGATGCTCTTTCAGCCTGTGGAAAGAGGAAACATCTCTGTTAGACACGGGTATAAAACCATGTTAGACCTTTCAGGACAAGTTAGATTATGAAACTTTTCTTTTTCTGGTACTATGTTATCAAAAGCTACATAAATTTAAACTCAAATTAATGACTAACTGCTGAGGAATATCAGGAGGGTTTGATCACTGCACAAAATCTTTAGAAATCATTTACTTGTAAATCAGGTGAAGGGCTTCAGCTGTGGCTGGTGTTCGCTTTTGTTGATCTTTCACCAGATCCACTCCAATAAACAATCCAACACCCCTGGAATAGAGAAAAAAAATACAGACAAGTAAAATCGAGCGTCAGTAATCCAAGCCTTCTGCTGCTAATGCAAAACCTGTTTCTAACAACTTTAACTCTCTTCCCTGGAGTGCAAGTGGGGAAGGAGCCGGAAAAAGAGGAGACTCTTTGGTAGTCTTTTGGAACTGGCTACTTCAGATGATCAGGTGGGATAACAGATATTTCTGGATAAATAAATGTAGCTGGCTCATTAAGGCTATGTGGCCAGTTACAAATGATAGAATAACTTTCTTTTTCTCTTACCCTGCCAACTTCAAGCCAGGGAGCTGTGAAAGACAAATAACCAAAAACAAGAACTACAAAACCCCCATAACCCAACCTCCCCCCAAAAACCTGAAGGCAGCTATCATGGTAGTAACATGAGATAAGGAAGACCCACACTAATATCTCCAAATGAAATGCACCAGAGATTTGAACAAGGGCTCCACCATCCCAACAGCTTGCTGACAACCGGGCTACTGCATGTGGATGGCTCTTTCTCCTACTCTTTCCCAGAGCTTTTCTAGTGGCTACACTTATACCTAACTAAGCAGATGGATGGACTACTTTTTTGAAAAATACATTGCCTTACAGTTTCAGTTTTGGGTAGTCCATGTCAAAAAGGAGGTGTAGTGTAATCATGACGCTATGTTTCTGTGTTACCCTCACCCCAAACTTGTTGATTTTTCTAGCAAGAGTTATTTTTCTTCTCCAACATTGCTGTAAGGCACCCACCTGATGTCTCCCACTAAGGGATGTTTCTCCTTTTGCTCAGCCAGCAACTCCAGGAGATAGTTTCCTACACGTGTAGCATTTCCTCGGAGATCTTCTTTTTCTATTACCTCCAGCACAGCCAAACCAATAGCACAAGACACTGGATTGCCTCCAAACTGATAGTAAAGACAAACAGGAAAACAAAACCTGTCAGAAACATTCATCTGTGTCTATCCATGTAGTTTCCACTTGCCCTCTCTTGCTTGGCATGTTGTGAGGAAGGCTTGAAGAGATGGGGATTTTGTGCCGTGCAGGCTGTGAAGCACCGTCCCCCACACTTTGGGCAGTGTGAGAGGCTCAAGGGAGGGGCTTGCTCTTCCTCTGCTTCGGGTTTCAGTAATTTGAAGATTTCACAGCTGAAGCGTTCAACCTACTTTCATGGTTTGCTGATTGCATGTGTAGGCAAAATGCTCCTGTGAAGAGCACTGGGTGATCTGGTATTTCTTGAACTGGAGGGTATAAACTCCACTGAAAGCAGGGGGATTTGTGGTAGCTGGGAAGAAGGCTCAGTCACAGGAGTGGAAAAAGGGCTCAGTAAACAAGAAGAAAGCTGCTCCTCTGTGGCATTCATGCAGCTCAAATGTTCACTGATTTTGTTAGGTGACAACTGCAGAGCAAAATTTGCCAGGGCATGAGCCTCAGCAGTACAAAGCCTATCCTAGAAAATTACATTTTACATGGTCAGCAATTTCAGAGCGGGGAGAGAGAGAAGTAAGGAAGAATTTATCTGTATGGATGTAAGCTGAGATGCATGACTTGCTAGAGAGTTAGTGCTGGTCCACATTAAGATACATTACTTGGCACAGAGCATATTTCAAAGCCTCTCTACTTTCTTTTAGATATTAGACTGTGGTTGACTTGAACTCTTAGTAATGTGATGCAGCGATAGCTGCAGGTGTTAGCTGAATCATCCAAACAACTTCTAATTGCTAAATGCACACCAAAAGAAAACACGGCAGACCTTCACCTATGAACTTACTGTATTGAAATACTCCAGTCCGGAGGCACCAAAACTTTCAGCGATTTCCCTTGTTGTGACCACACAAGACATAGGGTGGCCATTGCCAATGGGCTTTCCCATGGTGACAATGTCAGGCACAAAGTCTTCACCTTGCAGCTGGAATGCCCAAAAATGCTTCCCAACTCTGCCAAAGCCAACCTGGACCTCATCAGCTATGAACACTCCACCCGCCGCACGCACGTACCTGAAAATAAATGCAATAGCTTGAATGACTAGTGCTGTAGTGCGTGTCTCAGGTAGGCAGTCTGGGACAAAGGAGTCTGTATTACAGGAATTCTCCAGTGTGAGACCAGGTTACGAAAAAAAGTTGAAACACAGCTATAGCTATTTCAATTGATTAAATTTTTAGTCTGCTAAACTTTAACGAAAGAATTCTGATATGTTGATGCAAATTAGGGGTACTCTAATGGTACTGCAAGGCTACATCTATGATGGTTCAACTTCATCTTCCATCAAACTTATGGCCTGAGAATTAAAGATAGAAAAGGAAAGACAATTATCCAGCTAAAAACAATTAATCAGCTGATGTTCCATAAAAAATAGAAGTGGAGTCATACTCTTCAAAAACAAGAAAGCAACCAGACACAGCCAAGACCAAGAGAGTGTGACAGCTGAATTGACTGGATAAGGCTATAGTGAAAAACCTGTTTCTTTGGTTAATTTTCCCAGTTATGCCCCTTTGAAGTGATGTACGTACTCTGCCACTTTCTGGAAATAGCCCACAGGTGGAATTACTTGGCCTCCACAGCTCTGCATGGATTCGGCTATGAAGGCAGCAATCTACAAGAAACAAACTCTGGTGAGAGCCGTGTTCATCTGCTTGGCCTTTGCACAAGCATCTAACAGTCTAGAAATAAATGTTTACATTTGTGCCTTAATTTGATCACACAATGGGTTGGACAACCGAGGGCTCTTGAGAACAGCTATGGCTAAAGAATTCATTCATTTTGTAATCTGGGGTGCCCAAAATTGCAGTAGCCAGGGCCACCTTTGCAATCTGATGGGAAAACAAGGATCTCCGTTAAGCCCTAGTCCTACAACTGTTAAAGTGGAAGACACTTACTGGTGTCAGCGGACTTTGGATGAGGCTCCTGGGAGCTCTGGAAATTTATCTGCACATTCCAGTTCACAGGAGACACAACAGCGTTTGCCATTTTCACCAAGAAGTTAATGAAGCTTGTTTAATGCCAAGGCTCTCCAGTAACAGGTGTATGAGGTGATCAGCTTTTTTGTTCAATCCTGAACACCAGGTAGAGGTGGGTAGAAGCTGAACTGTGAGATGACCTGAGGCTACGCTTTGGGCACCCCTGTCTAATGCAGATAACTACACAAGTAAAATGTCAGCATGAGGCACTTGACAAAAGAGGAGAAAAATTCTACAGGTGAAATAATTCCAGTGGCTAGGAATGAAAAAGAAAGTTATTTCAAGTCAGGAGGGGTAAGAGCAGTGGGTCAGATACACTGGAACATCAAAATTCGTTTCTTGTCAACAGCAGAGGTCTATGCAGCAGAGATACGATATTACCCCAAAGTCTCAGCATAAGTCTGCTACTTAAGGGATTGCATCCCCACACCACTTGTGAACCCCTCCCCGAGCATCGAGAGGTCTCTCTGGGCTGGTGCAGTCTTCCTGGAAACAAGGCCGAGCAGTAACGTGTAAAGAACCGTACACTATATTTGAAGCGGCATGCTACGGCCAAAGAGTACGAAGCTTCCCATAGCATGTGAGGCTTAGCCTTTAGCACAACTTGTCCTGCCACAGGTCTATGTCACCAAAACCTAAGAAATATGCAAAAGAAAGGAAACAAGGGAAGAAAAAACAAAACTATCCGTTAGTAGAGAATAAAAAAAAGCTGATGAAGAAACTAAAAGAAGAGTGATGTAAGTCCATTGGACTAGAAGGGAACATGTTCCAATCTCCACTGAAGTCTTCTGTGACTTCAGTGGGCTTTGGATCAAGCCCTGTATCTCTCAAAACACTAACGTCATCATACAAAACATTAACAGACATTTTAGGTAAACCTGTTCAGAAATTCTCTGTTTTTATCAAGGTCATATTGTATATGATTGAAAGGTTCATCTTTTTAGATGACTCCAAAGTTATCTTAAGCTGCAAGACTCAGACATGTAGTATCAAGATTTTTATCTAGCATATTTTCTCTGTCTCATGGAGACTTTCATATATCCTTGCTAGAATTCATAATGTAGTTTCAGAGCTGACTTCAAAGCCTGCCCTAAGATATTTACAATCTACTGATTCAATGCATAAAATAGGAAACTAAACTGCTTTGGTTGTATCTGCTTATTTACAACTGCATTATTGATACTTTCAGTGATGCTTAGAAGAATTATGATAAGAACATGAGGTAGAAAAATGGCCCATTTTGAATACTGAACCCACCACAGAAAAATGAAGGGCCGGGGGAAGAAAGAGAAACTGAGTAAAGAAACATGTCCTCAGTTTCCTGTTTTGTGCCCCCATGCCACACTTAATAGATGAAGCCTCAGCATTTCTAGAGCACAAAACACACACCTTGCGTCCATTCTTCTGTGTTTCTTCAATAATCTTTTTCACCTCTTCAGCATAAGCACTTGCTGGATCTGGGTGGTCTTCCCTATATTTCCCTCTGTAGATATCTGGAGAAGGAGCCTGAAAAGACCAATATTTTAAATCTTTTTTAAAGCCCATCCTTCTATGAAACTTTTACTTTCTTTTCTATTGCTCTGCATTTTTGTCTACGCACACAGATAGACAACAGGAGTTAGCACAGCCTGAATTTCTGCATGGAATTGCAAAAATACTTACAGGAGCTTAAACTCAATCCAGCGCTGTGATGTGTTCAACATTACTGGACCCAACTGTTGAAAGAGCCATTATCTACCTCATCCACCCTCCTCTCCCCTGAGACACAATACTGAGTCATCATCCATCATTTTATTTCAGATTCTTACAGAAAGATCAATTTCTGCAACTGAAGAATGGGGTTTTCCAGCCTTGTCACTTTCCTTCTAGCATCCTACTCATGGTACGAACCTGTATGACCTTCAAGTCTCTACAAACAGTGCTGGGAGAAGTCCAGTAAAAAGGGAAAGGAAGTGGTATAAAAAGGTGGATACTACTTCAGCAGTGTGGTTAATGCAAGGAGGTCTAGATAGGAAAGACCTGGTTGTGTACATCTCTGGGCTGAGAATGATTTTTGTCTTTTTAAGATATACAAGTTCAGGCTGAAAAGCAAACAGCATCCCACTCAGCTGGACACCCATAAGCTCCATACCCAGATCTGTGTGAACTCATGGGGTCTGCCTTTCCAGTTTTTGTAAGTAGACTCAAGAGTCCTGCCTGTCTTTGGCCAAATCAGCACAATGGGTATTGGCCAATTTCTTCAAATGTTATAATTATACAGTGCAGTGACTTCGGAAACTTGCAGCACTATGAAGGAAATCAGCCTCAGAGCTGAATACCCTCTTAGATATCCAAAAGCAAACAATTTTGCTGTATTTAAGCCACAGACTAACAGTCAACTGTGTGTACTCCAGCATCAGCAAAACAGAAGTATATTTACACCAGAAGTAGGTAATTCAATATGCTGTACAACAGGCATAAAAATGACAAAAAGATAAAAAACCACACTTACCACATGCACAAACTCCTTCTTGCTGTCCTTTCCCAGCTGATTAAACTTATAGGGACTGATGTCAATCACAGATGTAACGTGGCCATGGTAAGCACTGCATGGGTTAAATATCAAAGTCACTTCTCGTCAAATGTATTGAAGAGCTAAATTTACAATTGTGTCCATAAATAATCCAGAACAAGCAACTGTATCTGCAACACAGTAGCACTGTTTGTGAAGGGATCTTGATTTAATTTACCCAGTCTTTCTCTCCAAGGCAATATGAAATTGCTGTTGACTTTCATTCACTAGCAAGACTGGAACCAGGAGGACGTTTTATGTCAAGTGCCAGTATGGGGACAGACCAAGATGATGTCCCCTGGACCACACACTGCCCGAGCAGCCCTACCTAGGAGTTGAAGGGTGGGCCCAGCTCCCTCATTTCCAACCTGCGGGCCCCACTCTGGCCACGGCTTTGCAGACGAGACCCCAACGCCATTGCAAGGACTCGGAGTGTGCATTGCACAGGAAGGTGGGATCTTACGCAGCAGCAGCCCACTGCTACCTGCCCTGAAGGCCCGACGTGCCAGACTGTGGCAGAAGCCACTTTCAGGATAGGGATGAATACTGTTTGAATGTAAAAGCTTTATATTGCAAAATACGCTGAAGATGGTTACTACTGAGGCCAATTTAATTTAGAAATTAGGAAACACAGCCTTTTGAACCTAAAGAATGTAGCAGTTTCATTCAGGGAACAAACACTTTCATTCAGCCACAAACTTCAAGCAAAGGGAACCTCAAACCACATCAAAGACCTGTCACAATCTCAGCATGCACACAGGGTAGAGAGGATGTTTTTGCACTCCTTTGTCTTCTTTACACGTTCCTACTAGACAGTCAACAAAATCTGCCGATGGACACAAATAAAGGACAGAAAGCCCACCCTGACTGGGATGGCAGCTATGGCAAAAGCCTATGGAGCCTTGGGACCTGGGCAAAGAAATACCCTGTGGTGGTCAGGAAGAGAAGATGTTGCAGTGAAACAGTGACAGACCCAGGTGCATCCTCAGCCTCTCCTGACAGAAGCTAACGTCAGTGGCTTGAAGTCTTGGCCACGTGAGTCACAGAGGGCTAACATGGATCTGAGCACAGCTGAGTCAAACAAGCTTTGTGCTGTTCAGATAGAGACATGTGCTCTTGCAGCTGCTCTGGCTGGACTTTCTAATCACGTGAGAAGAAGATCCAGCCCTACAGCAGCATAACCAGCCCTACAGCTGTAGCTAGGACAGGGAAACCCAGAGACACGGTTGTCCACATTCTCCATGGCTGATGGCCCTCCCAGTGCCTCCTGATTTTGGAGCTGCTTGGTTTTGTGTGTGTACTTGCATTCACTGGAGGAGAGCTGAGCATCGGTGCAGCACCACTGCAGAGCTACAGGATCTTTCTTCTTGACCACTGAATATTTATTGGTATAAAAAGAAATGTGTCCAGCAGGGCATGGCAAACAGAAAGTCCTTTTCCAGAGCAGCCCAGTGGCCAGATCACCCATTAATGTTTCAAACCAACTTTTAATTCTCTGGCCCAAATTGCTTTGGAGTCTCTGTGGGAAATGCCCTGTAACAGGTGATTGACCTTCTGGGGTGACTGACAATCTTATTTGAGAGATCTTCAAAACCTGTGTTTATCTGAATGTGGAAAAAGGATTTCCTGACCTGTCCTAGTATGCAAGCAACAAAGCTTTTCTTTCAGCAGGCAGTGGAATACAAGCAGCCAGGGGTTGCTGCAAAGCTGCTTCTGAAGAAATGGCAGGAGCTGCTGGCTGCATTCACATAGCTACTCTGTGTACTTACTTTTCAAGGGTGATCACGTCTTGGTGCCCATGGTACTGCCGAGCCAGTCGTAAAGCAAGATCATTTGCTTCAGACCTGCATAACAGATACAGCAGCAAAATAGTGAGGAAGCACTTCCAATTAAAATGGTATTCTGACACAGAAGAGGAGGCAGGGGAGTAATGCATGTAATAAATCAACACAGCAGTCTCTGTTACTATACAGACTACAATGCTAAGGTTGAGACTGTAAATGCCATGTAAGAGGGCAAATAAAAACAGCTCTTTGTATAAAGAGAAAACAAAGAGATGCTTTCTTTCCCTCACCCAGTTTGCTTGCAGATATTTACCTCCTCTTGGTACAAATGAGACTGCTTTGCAGCTGAAAGTGCAATGCAGCCGCAAACTCTTGAAAAGCAACAGCGTGCTGGCCCCATTTCCCACCCTCCCTGATGGCTCTGTCCTCCCCAGTGCTTGCACCATCAGGCAGCAGCAAATCTGCTCCCGGCATGAAGACCTGAAGTTCCAGCCTGACCCGTAGCAGCTACTCTGCTCACAAGTCCCTGCAGGCTGCCTGTTCTGGCAACGCAAGTGATCATAGACTAAACGGCCCAGGTAAAGAAGACTACTCATTTCCAAGGTCGTATGTCAATTTACATATAGCATTTGCCAGTCTGCACATATCCTGCTTTAATAAAATTAAGATTTGGACCAAGCTATTCTAAGTGTCCATCTCAAACAGGGGCAAATAGTGATAACGGGAAAAAAAATATTCAGACATACCCAGAGTTAACAAAATAGCAAACAGCGAGCTTCTCGGGCAGGGTGGCTGTGAGACGCTGCGCATACTGAACAAGGTTGTCGTGCAGGAACCGGGAATTTGTATTGAGCAGTTCCATCTGTTTTGTTGCAGCCTTTATCACGTATGGATGACTGTGGCCAACTAAAGAAGAAAATAATTAGTTATTACTAGCAAGCAGTCAGTTACTGAACCACACCAGCAGCTTCAGAGAAGCACTGTGAACATCATCACTTGGAGAAGTGTGTTCTGATCCCTGTTAGAAATGAAGGAATAGAAGCAGTCTTACAAGTTAAACTGCTTACCATGTGCAACGTTGTTGATACAGTCCAAGTATTTTTCTCCTTTCTCATCAAACATGTATTGGCCCTGAGCACGCACTATCTTCAGAGGGTCCTTGGCAAAGAAAACTTTGCAGGAAGGCCTGAAAAAAAAAAAAAAAAGTATTACAAAATAACACCATTTTAGTTTTTTCAGTTGTTGCCCCTCCTTTGAGTGTTGAGGGGGCTGGTCTTTCGCAGATCTGGAGACAACTGCCTCCATCTCCAAAGAGCTTGTGACTGGTTCACATGGTGGTCAAGCGGGGCTCTTGCTGAAATTCAAAACAGCCCCCGCACACCTCCCCAGGCACAGTGGGAACAGAAGTAGGTCTTTAATAAGGGCGTTTTCAAAGCATGACTCTGTCTGCAAATAGTTGCACAGCAGCTCAGTGACTGCAAGTCATTCCAGGTCCTTATATGTCCTGCTGTGTCTCCAGGCTATAGCTCTATTTGTTTACATGCCTTAAGAACATGTATGGCCAATTAACTCACTGGGAATAAAACTAAGTTGTTAAGCATTGTTTTATACTACAGCCAAAAATTCATTGCGCAATGGATGACTGTACCGTATAGAGGTCACATTCAAGAAGAAAATACTAACGCCTTGCAGGCTTTATTTTCAGAGGTCCTGAGCAGATCCTAAAAAAATCTCACGACCTCATCTTGATTGCTTTGGATAAAATCTTTAAAGGCAGCTTTTTATAAGCACCTAAATTGCACTGGCTTCCAGCAAAACGCAGGCTCCTTATAAAATTAGCCAAAGTACTCTTTAAACACTTCCCCCTCTCCCCCCCCTTGGAGAACATGCCAGCTATGTTGTTATGTTGAATGACACTACCAAGCAGAAGGAAAGTCTTCTGAACTTTTAGTAAGGTTTATATGGCCTTGGATAAGCACAGTCGATTCCAGGTAACTCAGAGAGTTATTGTCAGGTATTAGCACATTACGAACTTGTGAATCCTAAATGTGACTCCTAGAAAGTGAAGTCGTCTGCTTTCTTTCTCACAGTTTCTAGCCCCGTTGCATAGATCTTTTCTGACATCTTCAGCTATTCTTCTGGTACGCTTTAACAGTGCACATCATCACCATCACTGGCCATTCCTTGACTACATTTTTTCCTTCTATAACACGTCAGTTCATTCTGTGAAAGTTTCTTTTTGTTCACCCAGCACATCGCAATCCCGTAACTCCTGCACAGGAAAAAGTCCCTTAACCTTGAGCTGGCCCCTAAAGAGAGCTTGATGCGCACACTTTACGAGGCTGTGACTTTTGTGAATCTTTCGGGAGCTCTCTGTATATGCCACACATTCAGGACACAATCAGCAAATGGCCAGCACTGGTTTTAACAGTCTGGACTTATTTTTCACTTGGCGACACCCACTGAAGAAAGAATGAAAAGCTGCACTTTCTGGAGGAAATAATATTACAACACAGATCAGACACGCGCCCAGCCAGGACTATTGCCCAGGTCACGGCTGCCAGCAGCCTTCCCACGTTCCCCCCAGTCAGACTCCGCTTCAGAAGCCTCCTCAGCTTCACTTCACAGAGACGTCTATTTTTCAGGAGCGCGCAGTTTATCACAAAAAACCCCTGCACAGCCCCGTTTTAGGCATCCACCTGGGTACCGCCTTCTGGTGGCTTGCTTTGAGCCGTTACGAACGCGAAGCCGCGTTTGACAGCGCGGTGTTTGCAGGCCCGCATCCCCCCGCCCAAGGATTCCGGGGAATCAGAAGTGGCCCCGAGGTTTGGCCAGCTGAAGGGCTGACAAGTCGTGTGTCTGTGTGTCTGTCTGTGTGTCCGTCCAGCGGGGTCCGCTGAAGGGTCGGGGGGGCTGCCAAGCGCCGTGAGCCCCCGGTCACCCCGGGGAGGGC
>Ga0065711_1041278_pt1 | contig 16266 bp, 8 predicted proteins | sample Hoacrofraction12_FD_59098 | JGI IMG/M metagenome (GOLD analysis project Ga0065711, IMG submission 59098) | Hoatzin crop microbial communities from Cojedes, Venezuela - Epithelial fraction 12 v2 (version 2) | ecosystem: Host-associated > Birds > Digestive system > Esophagus > Crop | place...
CTAGAGAGAGCTAGTCTTTATCTTTATAGTCACACTTGTTAACCATGGCCATCTGCAAATACTTAAACTGCGTTCAAGTAGAAGACATAGCCTAGTTAGCAAGGGAAAGCTGCAGTAGGAAGGCTCCAATACTGATTTGTTGTAGCTTCTTCATGATTGCTTAATGTTAAATCTCAAGAGACCTCAAGGATTGTTCCCTTGAAGTTCCCAAATATGAAAATTGGATGAGAAAAAAAAACCCGCTGTGGTTTAACAGACAGAATTTGTAGTCTTCAAGCAGCTGACAGATATCAAAGGGAGAACTTTTAATAAGTGTGGTATCCAGGATGACTTTAGGTAAAGAGAATTTCTTCATTTTTAATGTGGGCGATACAGGAAAGACTGACATGTCATGTTTACCCTGTTTTCATTTACAACTATATATTCCTGTAATTAGTAGCAAGCTGGAACAAATGACTCTGAAAACTAAGTAAATCTGATGCAGAAGAGAACATCTATAAGATAATACCACAGCTAAGTGTTAGAATGAAAACAGTGATGAAGCAGAGGATAAAATGTATGACTAAAAGTTAAAAATTCATGTCTTAAAAGGCCTGAGCATTTTATGTCAAGACCATTTTATCTATTACAGACACACAGATAATCTGTAATCATAGCTCCTCAAGAACTTGCACATTAAAATCCAAGTATGGGGTACTGGTGGCCATGTGCAACTGTCCCCAAATCTCACTGAGACAAAACACTCCTACGTGCTCGTCTGCTTGCCTGTGAAGAGAGAAACCACTGCAGGCTGTGATGTCTTGCTGGATTTCTCAAGCAATCAGAAACAAAATTCCTAATAAGACTTTCCACCTACAGTAGGAATCAATTCCTTTTGTAGTCCATCTAAAGACGGGCTTTAATTCCTAATTTCTTGCACAAAAACTGAGGAGATTTCAGCTTCATTTGAACAAAGAGCACACAAACACTGATACAGACTGTGGCAAATGTGCAAAACTGGTGATCTAAGCACACTGTCTACAAACAGCATACAGGTACTGGAAATGTAGGTACCTGGAACTACAAAATAAGACTTTGCCAAAACTTAAGCTAGTTAGGATTCTGCCTAGGGAAATAAATTCTTTAGATTCATTCTGGGCTATGCTTTGTATGAAGCAAAAGATGAGAAAGCACTGATGAAGTAGCTAGACGATTTTTGTAGAGAATGGGAAGAATGTGAGTGCATAATAAAAGCTTGAAGTCATCGATTATTGGCCAATGATCAATGAGATTAAAAGCATTTTTTAGCCTTAAAAGCAACAAAATTAACCTGAAGGCAGGCATAGTTGTATCAAAAAGAGTGAGGTAATAAGCAGTTATGCATTAACATTCAGCAGCTGTTTTGTGTCTACATTTGGAAATTGCAAGCATCAGTGCCTCATGACGTTGGGGTAAAATTAAGCAAAAATTACAATATGTTTTAGAGATGGATGTGAGAGAGCACCTGCTAAAATTAAGCATTTTCTAATCAGCAGACTTGGAAACCAGTAATCCAAGAGAATGAGCTACATGAGTTTTCTCATATTAGTTTATAATAAATCTTCAAAATCAGGAAAAATTCCAAAATGAAAGAATGTCAATGCAAGTCAAATAGTTATCATTAAAAAGGTTGGCCCAGTGACCCATAAAGCAACCTGTGACTGATTCCCAGTAATATAATGGGATCATTAATTTGGAACTATCATCAACAAAAACCTGGAGGCTGAAAGTATAATAATAATACCTATCATTGTCTCTTCATGGAAATCGTATCTAAAGTGTTTTTGCTATGCTTTTTTTGTCAGAATTATAGCTCTGAATGATACAAGTAATTTTATTGCTGTAAAGTATTCTCTAAGGTATTTAACATATTATAATGAAAAGTTACCACGCTTGTACAATATAAAAGAAATAATCAAAACCTGTTCTTTAATATGGAGATATTCTTCCAAAAATCTGGTCATTGTCACCTGTGTTCATAAGAGGTCTGACCTGGAGGCCACTGTAGTTAATTATCGGCAGCCATCAAATAAAACCACTTCTATACACTCTCAGGTCAAAATTGCAATTTAATTCCTGCCTGTCCCCCCCCAACCTAATATGGCTCTTTACCGTGGTTGAGGCATATGTTAACTAAAAGTCAGGAGGCATTCTTGACCGTGCTTTTTTATGGTGAGACTAGTATAAGAATTCCTAGTGCAAAGGAAGGAGAATGTGTAAACACTGGAGAGACTTCAAAGGAGAGACAAAAAATTGATCCAAAGACCTAAAGAAATCCTGATGATGGAAATTTTAAGAAACTGAGTCTATTCATCTCGGCAGTGAGAAATCTGAGAAGTGGGCTTGATCAATATGTAAGTTTAAAGAAATGTAAAAGGAGATATGAAGTGACAGTTATAGTCTTGTTGATCTTGAAAATGAAAACTAATGAGCTTATCTAGTTAGAATATGAAATGAGGCAGTTCAGCTTAGTAGTTTTCCTTCTAGTAATAACAAACACCTGATAGTCTATGAAGAAAGTCGTTTATGCACTGTTGTTGCTAATCTTTATAACAAAGTTAAATTTCTTTTGCAAAGGCAAATCTCAGAAGTCTCTACTTTCTGTGTGTCCTGGGTTCGGCCAGGACAGGGTTAATTTTCACTGGAATCCAGGAAGGGGCACAGCCGGGCGGGCTGACCCCACCTGGCCAAACAGAGCTGGGTATTCCATACCATGTGCCGTCATGCTGGGTTCCACTGGGGGGGAGCTGGGCAGCGGGAACTCACTCGAGGCTCGGCTCTCTGGGTTGTGCGATTTGTGTTGTGTTTTCTCCTTATCTGTATCGTTGTTGTTCCTATTCCCTTTGTTTGCTGTTCTGTTAAACTTCCCTTATCCCGACTCACCAGTTTCTGCCTGTTCCTTTCCATTCTCCTCTGCACCCTGTCGGGGGGAGGGGTGGCCACGTGGCGCTTTTGTTGCCGGCCGCAGCCAAACCATAACACTGTGAAATCAAGAGCTCAGAGGAGGCAGTTACAGTGGTCTTTTATATTTTCTGAATCTATGAACACTAAATAAAAGCTGAGTGTATCACTACTTAGGCACATATCTAAGTGTTTTCATCATGTGGAACCACTCTCAGAAAGTGGAATCTTTTTGCCAGCTGAGCCCTCCTGCTAGAGATGGCTTCAGTGACACTGAGCATTGTTGTACTATTAAGCATCAAGCTCTGTTCTGAAGGCTCAAGGATGACTGAAGGAAGTGGTGTAATGGACAGTATCTGCTTTATTTCTTTGTTATTGTGTATTTGACATTTTGTATTCTTTAAAAAGGATGTGCTGGGTAGCAGAGAGAGGGATGGTGCTCTCAGGTGCTGTGCTTGGGGTGACGAGAGATTTTCTGGTTGGTGAGGAGAGATTGCACTTGCTTATGTGAAGGCAGCTGAACATGCAGAGCTCTAAGAAGCTTTGGGAGTACAGGGTAAGCCTGAGATGTCCAGGAAATCCATAGTCTTGGAAGCTGCCCAGAAATGCAAAGAACAGGCACAGAGATAGGCCTGAGGGATGACAGAAGGATGCTTTCCCTCAGGGCCTGGAGGGGATAGTGCAGAGTTTACTGCAACCCAGGGAGCCATTGAAAGGTTGCTGGCTACAGAGCAAGACTGGAAGAAAGCACTATCTCTCTCCACCCAGCCCTTCATACGGCGCTGGATTACAAGGAGTTAATTTACAATGCTCTAGTACTTTCATTTTTCTCACTCTGAATGTTCTTTATTATAAAAAGAAAATCTTGTTTATGTTTTAATAAAATCTATCTCTTGAGGATCAATAGTTTTTGGTGCACTCCGTTCAAACAAAAGGTAGGGGCAGGGCCATTCCACATCTCTGGAGACTCCAGACCTTGTCACAAGGACGTCTTACACAATAGACACAGTCCAAATGCTCCATTTGAAATCTGTCTACAAGACTGTGCTCTGGACTAACCTGTTTTTCTAGATGTCTGCCATGTGGAAAAGCATCAATCCCCACTCACAAATTCTGTTGACATCAACTACAAAAGGCTTAGGAGGAAAGGATGGAGGGGAAGAATTGCAAATATTGTCTCCTTAGTTCAGGGCAGGACATTGCCACTATAAGATGACTACCACTGCAAATTTCCTTCAAAGGATGGTGTAATATTTTTCCAAATGTTGCAGTTATTTCTTTTCTCTGCTTAGCCAATATTTGGCCTTGCACAGTTCAGTGTTTACTGAAATTGTATTTTACACTTTTTTTTTTTTTAAACTACTGTCTAGAAACTCTGGAATTCCAGTAAAAGCAGTCCAGCAATTGAATGTGAGCAATGTCTTCTCTTTAGGGCTTACTCCTATATTGTGACATCATTGAATCAACATTTGTAAAAGAACAGCTACCAAGCAGAAAAGTTGATGCCATGGATAATTTTCAGAAGTGTTTTGCAATTTTAAAATTTTATCAGCCAAGAGTAGAAGACAACAGTTACAACACATCAAAAAACTTTGATATGGCAGAAGTCAAAGACTGGAAGGCGATCCGTGTAGACCTGGTCATAACCCCCTTTGAGCAATATGCATATGCTCTGTTGGGCTGGACAGGCTCCAGGGTAAGTAACCACAACAGCCTATGCTTTCTTAGCATTGCTAACCTATTTTTGCTGTTGCAGGACCATTCAGAGTTCATGGATTTAAAAAAAATATTCTTTCTCTCCACACATCACATTTCATGCTGTCTTCAACCCATAATCATAGGTTGGAGCTGATGAACTCATCACTGACGTTTATGAAGGTCTCTCTACAGGACTTAACATTTATTTTCTTCAAAGCTTAGTGTTTAGGTTCATGGACTGTAGAGCTAGATTTTCAGTCCTTTGCATTGTCTTTTTACATCATACTAGTGTTAACAAGCAATTCAAATTTTTACTGAGTAGAAAGATGATTTTGAAAGCGTCACAGAATTTTACAGGAAATTAAACTTTTCCGGCAGAGATATTCTGAATAGGTACTTAATTTGTTTTGTCGGAAATTAAAACCAATTTGACATCTTTCTTTTCGGATTAGATAAAATGTTTTCTTTCAGTTGTATTTTAACTGAGTGTTTTAATTTGTAAAAAACAGGAAAACCTTAAAATTGACACTACAGTTTTAAACTAGAATAAAATATGTTTGGACTGGTATTTTAATAAGTTAAGAAAACTTGAAATTATAGCTACTTTCACAATAGACACTGTAGCCAGTGTGTATAATACAAAATAGTACAATACTTTCAAAATAAAAAGCTCTGTCTAAATGCAAACCCCAAACTCAAATGATTAATCTCTTTCCAGACAGAATTATTTTTTAATGTGTTCTACATGCTTGCCTTCTGATGTTCATTTTCTTAGGGAGTGATTACATGGCATAATGGAGAGCTCCTGAGCCTGCTCTGAATGATCTTTTTGATGTGCTAGAAGCAATACAGGTGCATTGCCACTCTGTTCTACTCAGGTTAATTGGAAGCAGGATGTTTTAGACCAGGCAAAATGCTGCAATTGATGTATTCTCTTGCTGAGCTGATGAGTTACTTCAGTCACTTTTCTGTTTTGAGATAATAAAATGGATTTATTTGGACCTTGGATTAGGTCCTGCGGACTTTGGGGTCCTTCTTATCCTGGAAATGTTTGGCTACTTAAAAGCCCTCCTTTCAACTCTGTATCTGAGTGTCTACACTAAAAATGCACTTTGTGAGGCCCTTTGGTGGAATAGGCAATGACTCCATCTTTCTCTGCCTCCCTCAGGTCCTACTCCCCACTGAGATAATTCACCTACAGACTGTGGGAGCCCATAATATGCTATACTAAGGTTATTTTCTCGTACAGTGCCCAGCTGTTCCCAGACTAAGCAACTGAAATGGTGGACCATTGCCTATCAAAATATTGCCCTTTCAGATTATCTATTTTTCCAGACTATTATCTTTTAATAGAGGTAATTTTAACATGTTCATTTATTATTTGGTTTGGTGTTGGAGCTCTTATACAAAGGATATCAATTTTGATTTGTCAAAATTGCTCATATTTGCTGTATCTTTTACAGCAATTTGGACGTGATTTGCGGAGGTATGCTACTCATGAAAGAAAGATGATATTGGATAACCATGCCTTATATGACAAAAGAAAGGTATTGTTTATTCTCAGAAACTAAGCTATCAAGATTTTATTTCAGAGTATGCAATTTCAGGTTTTTTTTATATTCAAGTATATAGAATATTTTAGCTTGATTCTCTGTCTATTATGTGGTAGACCAGTTCCACCTTCACAAGATTTACTTTTGCTGACAGAGCCTGATTAAATCTGAACAACTAAATCCAGAAATCTTTTTTGGCATTGCCAAGGTAATTTCTGAAATTTAACAAGAAACATACATTAGACAGCAGTGTTTGGAAGGAACTGTGCAACCTTCACAAAAGTGAGAACAACTTGCCTGCAAGTATTTGAAAAAAGTATTTTACTGTCTCATTTCAGGAGGAAAAGTCTTTTCTGTGTCACTAGCAGGTCTGAGGAAGTTTCTGTAGGTTGTGATACTAAGTGGAGATCAGGGACCATCCTGCTTTTAAAGCCCCGCATTCAGAAGTCTATATGGCGTTCTGTTTAGTCAGGCTTGCTAGTCCTGATAGTAATTGGTTGTATTTCTGTTCTAAATGCTCGTGGCTGCAGTTACACTGATCTCTGCATTTATTTGTCTGTATTTGTATTAGGCCATTTTAATAATAAGCAAAAATCAATTTTGAAGATGTTTATTGATGTCATTATAGGGGAATGCAAAAGTACCATGTCAAGATTTTACATTAATCTTTCCTATATATTCGTTATAGAACAGAGATAGCTTTTATCATCTCTACTTACATGCAGCATTGTCTCATTGTTTGTCTGTGAGACACAGCAGCGATCTAAGCCCTCAGTCCATTTCAGCTGTCTCCATATGTGCTTGTCAGGCTCAGATGCTATAGCATCCTCAGTTCACAGAGAAACCTGGGGAAATGATCAGGCTAATGATCCATTCAGTCAAGTATTGTGTCTCCAACAAATGTCAATACTAGATGCTTCAGAAGAAAATATAAAATTACATAATAGATAAATATGCAATCAAATGTCTAAGGGAGGAATTTTCTCCATGAACTCAGAGATGATGTCAGTGTCTTTCTGCCTGTCTTTTGTATTTTCAAAGCATTCAAAACATAAACTCTTTGCCTCAACATAATACAACAAATGCTATTATCTGCAGGTTAATATGTAGTCTGCTAAATAGCTTTTTGGGTGTAACAGATAACTGCACTAGGGAAATACAAAGAATCGAAGAAACGCCAGTGTTATTTTTTGTGAGCAGGAAAATTTGCCTGCCTGATGAACAAGTATGTATCATTATATCTGCTTCTTTTACTCAGAACCCTGAGGCATTCAGTGATGCAAAATGGGCACTGTTCATTCACGAACAGCATCAATCAGTATTATTTTTTCTTTATTGTGTTTAGTCTTTATATCTGATGTACCATTCAAATCCTTCTGGGAAAGAAAATGTGAGTTTCCATGAGAATTTCACTGGACTAGCCAGGATGTTTCACAGATAAATGATGAGTTTATCTTCACAGTGCCCTTTGGGAGGAGACATGCTCTTGTCTTCCCAAATTTTCAAATGAAGAACTGAGGCAGAGAAAGACTTAAGGCCCTAAAAATCCATTGCAGTTGGGCCTGAATTTTCTCCTGTTGAATATCTGCCTCAGGACTTTGAAAAATACATAAAATTGTGTATATCCATGACATGTTTCTGAAAGCCATCAGCTGTAGCTGTAACTGGATTTCCAAACCTTCTACATGTCAATTTATGTTTCCTCACTGCAAAAAAGAATTTGTGGGAGAACTGAGAAGCATGATTGAAATTTTTTTCCTTATTACTTATTATGATGCAGGAATTCTACGACAAGAGCAAGGAAAAAAAAATCCAAGCCTTCAGGGCAGATTACAACTGTCTTGACTGTGAAGTCCTTCATCTAGAACTTCCATATATCAAATGAATAGATCAAATGTCCCTTTCTGCTGGGGACTCTGTTTGCTTCCATATGCCATCCCCCCCCATGATATCTAAGTCTCCCTTTTCTCATTTAATCCCAGACATGGCCAGTTTACTAACCAAATTTTATTTTCTGCTGTAAAACACAGATGTACTACAGATTCCAAAACCAGAAATCACGACAATCTGTTGATACAGCACAATACTGTTCTTGTCCCTGCCGCATTCTTAGAAATAGCTAAATTAAATTAGCTGAAATTTTTCACAAAGAAAGAAAATGCTGATATGCAATATGCAAAATTTCAGACCAGGCAGCACTGCAGCTGTAATCCTCTTAAAACAGGCTCTTTTGCCAAGTGGTGTCATTCTAACAAGCAGCAGGGAGACACCCCCCCATCCCTCTCAAGTGATCTGCTATTTACAATCTAATGTGTTGAATTCAAATAATATTTTTCTTATTTTTAACTTTGCAATTTTCCATGAAGATATTCACATAAAGGACATTTTTTACAAAAAGCCTTCCACACTGTCATCCAGTGTGTGATAAAGTCAAGAATGTGCATAATACAGCAATGGCATCTGTAAGGGTGAAACTTCAGGTGATGACCCATAGTGGAAGATAAGTTTGCAGCACATTTTGTGGCTGCCAAGGTAGATGAACTTTTAGGGTCATCAGGTTAGCAAGCTTAAAATCAGTGACTAAAATAAATAGTAACTTTAGTGCTGTTTCAGGGAACATACACCCAAATCGTGAAATGTTTGTGGGTTTTTTCTTAATTTAATTGTGAAGACTAGAGAATCTTGTTTACTAGAATTCTAGTGCTTTTATTTAAAAAACAGTTGACTAGGGGGGAATATTAAAAACATGGATGTTTTATCTGTACCATCTCTTTAAATTTACACTGAAACATAAACTTCTGCATTTCATAAGGACATTTTTTTTTGTGGTAGGAAATCTTCCTTTCTCGAAGCTAAAAACAATCAAGAAGCAGATATCCCTCGTGCAACATGCTCAAAATCCCTCAACACAGCCCTAAGGTTAATTAGGCACCATAGGTAAAAACTGAATCACGTCTTTCCCATGGTTCTCTCCTTGTCTGCTGAAGAGAGGTTACCTGATGTCACTGACTCTGCCCAGGCAGACAAACTTTCATACACAACTCTGTAACAGTCACTGGGGTATAATTCAGGAGCTGGACCAAACCCTTTCTGCTTCTTTCTTCTTTTATCACTCTGTGTGTGTGTGTACAGTAAAAGGGACATAAAAGTCGGGGAGAGTCAAACGAATTCTCGATCCTGACGAAGACCAGATCCTTTCCTTGAAAACACTTGCCTGTCGTCGTTTAAAATTTTGCAAGCCGGTATAAGAAGTTAATAAACCATGCTATAGCAAATATATTTTGATTTTTTTTTTTAATGGAATGTAACAGTGCCTGTAAAAGATTGTCTTTCATTATAAATGACAACAGTTTCCTGGTTTGCTCTACATTCCAATATATATTTGGTATACTTTACTGTTCTGTATTAACATTTATCAGCCCTTTGGCACTGAAGCTTCCACTGTGGCCCACTATCCGAAATGTGATGCGTGTCAGAGAATCCCAGGTTCCAGCATTCAAGGGGTTGCATCAAGAGAGAGTCCTGGTTACTTTAATGTATTTCCAAAGGGATTCTAACAGGAATAGGGAGCATTAACACAGCAGTTAGGAATCAATTACATAGCTTTGCAGAGGGGAACAAAAGGAACAAATATTTCCTCCAGGGACTCGTTACAAAGTTACACTGTGAAATTATTCCTCAGCCTTTATTTTTTTCTTTTTTTTTTTTTTTTTCCAGTGTGAATCTTTTTCATATATTTGTGGGTTTTGGAACACAGTGTGCAACTATCAAACTAATGATTTCTTTTAGTTCTGTAATATAAAAGACATTTTGTAGATCTTCCTTTGGTAGGAAAATTGTGACAACGAAAACTGAAAATTTACTACCAATTCTTTGTCAGCCTCTTTTTCATAAAAAGATGAGTGGATGTCCAAATCTGTGCCTCTTTAGAACAATGTCCTAAAGCTATGGAAATCAGCACTTGTATATACCAACTTGAACTAGGAAGTTTCTGTGATTTGTGTCAGCTGCAGATCAAACCTTACAATGATTCCCACATTTAAGGAAAGAAGGAGTTCATTGATCAGCCACCAGGAGTAAAGAGAAACTGTATATTCGCCATGTCTTATAATGTTATTATTGCTGTTGCACTGGTTACAAATGGCATGATACATTTATGAACCAGGCCAATAAAATTCTCACTGTAAAACCTGATTCATGAACTACCAATATGCTAATTAAAGTAGAAGTGCTTTTGCAAAAAAGAACTTCATTTTTCTGTGTGAATCATAAGTCAGGTCAGCTGAACAATAGGCTCTTCCTTAGAAAAATAAAGGTCTTCGAGCTGGAAACCATGGCACCACTGGTTTTTACACCCCTCTGTGTTTGTTGGGGGGGTAATTTATCCCTTAAGCCACCATAAAGAATTTTTTGTTACAACATGCATTGTGTCTAGACTTAATCAGAAGCTAACAAAGAGTGTGAGCACTGACCTCTGTTATGTATTTATGCAATGTCGTGACCAGTTCACTGTCTGAACTGCAGTTTTTAGTCTGCGTGTATATATACAGTTTGCCACACACTGAGATCTGAAGGGCACTTTCTCTGCAATGATTAAAAGTTTGTGATGTGCTAGGGCAGTCGTTAGAAAGTTTTGACAACATCCTGACAGCGTTTTAACTGGATGAAATGCAGAGAGATCTAGTGGATCTAACTAAAGAAGATATAGCTCGAAACCCTGTTTTATTCTTAAACATCTGTCTCTAAGCTGAATAAATATCATCTGCTTGCATGAGAATGCAATAAATGAGTGATTTACTTTCACTTTAATGTTTTTTTTTTTTAAAGTGATTTTTAAAGTGGCTGGCAAACCACAGTCTTTCTATTCTTAAAGGAGTACCTATCCTTGAACTATGAGTGTGTCTCCCCTATTACAGTGTCAGCAACCTGGAACAAGATCCAGGAACCGCAAAGGTTGTTGGTTGCTCCTTTACCAAACTCTGGAGCTGTTAGCTAGAGCACAATATCCTTGTCATGCAGAAGGGCACCGCGAAGAGTGTCTGAAGTTGGACTCTATGATATTGGATTTTTGCACTCTTCACCAAGAGGGTGGGTTAGACTTACTGTGGAATGACTGTTCTCCCATGAAATGGCTCTCAGACTCAAGTGTGTGCTTTCCTTCAGTAAGAATATTACTTGAAAATCTTCCTTGTTCTCCAGAATACGAAATGCTACAGCCCAGTCAGCTTGTAAACTTAACGTCTTTAACTTTGATGTTTGCTCCACCATAAATATAATCTTCTTATCTGTCTGTACTCTTCATGCCTTTGCTTTGCTTCTCTGATTAATCTCATCCAAGTCTCCATTTCTTCTTAATTTGACATAGTTTAATTCAGTTTTGTAGACTCCAGTAGTTTTGTAAACGCCAATGCTGCTACCCACTTTCTCCTGGGTACTAAAAATACCACTTCAAAATCCAGAGAATGACTATGAAAACGGTGGCTACAACTTAGCAGTGTAAAATGTCATTTTAAGAAGTTACTGTCCTGATTCCAGTATCAAAAGAATGCAGTAGGCCCTTGTGAGTTACTTAGAAAGCTGCTGTAGCTCTGGAAGACATAAGCTATATCTTTCTGCTGAAATTAAAATGAACCATTTTTAAATATAGCTTAGATTCCAGATGGTTAGCACTGAAAAGAAATTCAAGTTACAAAAATTTCATCATCAAGAAAAGCTGTGTTTTTAATTTAAGCTGATTTTGTTTTGAATTCTGTTATTCTGACATTTGCTGTTAGTTGCTCTTTGGCATTGCTGCAAAACATTTCGGTTGCTTGTTACTCTTAAAATTCCACAGGAATATAAATATGTTGGATTCCTTTTTTAATTTTTTTCCTGACACTCTGTCCCTGGATGTTACCTGAAGTTGCAGCTTGCAGCTCATAAATACCAGACTGTTATGATCCTATTCTTCCTCATGGCTCATCCATTTGAAGATCCCATTCAGATACCCAATCTTTGCTATAAACAGCTGTAGATTTGCTGCAGTCTGGCTGGTTGAAAGTCTCTCTGTTCCCTCTGGTTCTCTATGTGTAGTCGCTGGATATGAAAGGTCCTTCTTCAGCTTCCAAAAAACCTGACATACATGGTTGTTAAGACACCACACTTGTCATTGGTATCTGAATTATTTACACTGATGATTGTGAAGACAGTTGTCCCACAAATTTCTGTCCCCATTGAGGAAACGCAGCCTAGAAAAACACTAGCATTTAAAGAAAAGGTTGAGTGAGCAGGCTGAAAATAATGTGATGTTTTATCAGTTGGATTCTTCAGGACTGTACATTGTCCAAGTTCTGTACTTGGAAATGCCTTAAGTGCACAGCCAAACCACTCCAAAATTTGTATGTAAAATTTTGCAGATACTGCTGGCATTTTGACTCAACAGAGAAAACAATCAAGAGCAGCTCTTAAGATGTGTGGAAGGCATTTTTATGCAGACTGGAAATAACGTCTGGAGATGACCTACTCTGTTTGTGCCATTTCTTACTCTGCAGTATGTCTGTTCTTGCCTGGTACATATGTCTTTTCTTGTATGACTTTGTGTCAGGCTGGTAGACTGACATGATTACAGTCAGCCAAAGGATCATGTACCTGTTCAGACGTGTGACATCAGAGGGCATATTCAAACAATTTTCAGGTTTTCATGTTCTCTGAGCATTTTCTAATCCCTCTTTTAATCCTGGTTTAGCTTGTGAAAAGGCAATATGAGAAGGAATCTTGACATTTGGAAGGAAGTGACAATTGCGTGAGCTGAAGAGAGCATGCGCATTGCTGTAATATGGCCTGAGGAAGGAGGATGGTCCAGAGGCTTTACTATTAGCTTGTAGCTTGGGTCCTACTGTAGCCAGATTTTCTCTGTACTTTTAAGGGGTCATTTAACTTCCTTGATATCACTTCCCAACAGTAAGACCTAATTCCCATAATGCAAAGGTGCAGTAAGGATTAGTAATTAACCACTGTGGCAAAAACTAGTTCAGTTTAGTGAATGATTTTGATCACTCAGCTTTTTGCCTTTCCCTATAACTAGGAGAAAGAACAAATGTTTAAAGAAGAATTTTGATAATTCGAAATTTGCTTGTTCTCTGAATCAGAGGGAAAGTCAAAATGTTGACACTTTCTTCAAAGGAAAATGCTTTTTGAATCTCAACTTTGAAAACAATCCACAGATCAGACTGTTCCAAACCTCCAAAGCTCAGACAGCTCTTGGGGCTGCAAGCTCTGAGGCACTCAGCTTGTCTAGTTGCTCTAGGCTCCTGGAGCCAGCAAGCTCTGGGGACCCTGGCTCTGATGTAATTAAAATGACTTATTTGAACTCAGGCTCCCAGTAGCCCGTCAAGCAAGTTGTTGAGAAGATGCGCAAGCTGGCAGGAGCTCAAATAGGCTTAGATTTCTAAAAGTGCTTGGTAAACTACTTTCTACTGGATTGGGGGGGGCAATATTTTAATAATTACATAATTTTTATGGAACACTCAGGTTTAGTTGAGCAAGAAAATTCCAACAAACCAAAATTTATTAGTGTTTTGTTGATTAGATCTGTTCATGAGGCAATGGGATATGATGTTTGTGTGACCGTACATGTGTTAAGTAGAAATACTGTTCCCTAGAACTGTCTGGGAATGCTGGGAAGTTGCATTCCAGTGATTCTCAGCCAGCAGAATCTATGTATCATGTTTCTCTGTAGAGCTTGGTGTGAGGATGCCCCAAAGTTAAGTACAGAATATGCTTCTGAAAGATCTACTGTGCTTTGCAAAACCCAACCTTGCCACTTAAACTGTGGATAAATATGAGTTTTTAACATGCAGGATTTATCAGTCTTTTTTACTATTACTTCCTAATTAAAATCCCTTATCTGTATTTATTTAAAAGTAGTACCATTACCAAATACTTCAGAACCCATATTGTCAGAAAAGAAGATGCTTTTTGGTTGTTTTTATGTTTTGGTAACTACTTGGAAACTATTCATTGTACCTGCAGTAAAGAAGGATGTTTAAAATTTCCTCGCTGTACTTCACACAGTTTTAGCTGTACTGGGATTCTCTATTGCTCTTTCCTGTCGTTTAAGGTATATCCACTATTCTTGATGCTGTTTTCTGTTCAGCAGTTACTCAGAGCCAAAGAGCCTGGCAGAAGTCCACCTGAGCTGTAATCATTTCACATTTCATAGGGGAAGACTCTGCATAAACCAGGAATTAGTTTCAACTGCTCCATGCCAGAAATTGTGAAGGACATATTTTCTCAAATCGTTATCCTGAGAGCATGTGATCGAGCATATGGGAGTTAGCCTGAATGACAGATGGAATGGGCTAGATGTATTAAGCTGCAGCAGGTACTTTTCTCTATTCCTGTTTTCTGACGGGAGATTTCTAGGCATGGCATGTGGAACAGTTTCATGGCTGGATCACAGACACGTAGGAAACATCTCTTTCCTGCACCTTTATCACACCACTATCCGGTGGAGATCCTCAAGCTGATGGTGGGATCCAAGGGTTGAATTTGTTTTGTAGATTTAGATTTTTACCTTATATAAACCCATATGTTTTCACAATAATATTCCAGAAAATCACTTTTAAGTCCAATTATTACTTTATGCAATTCAAGGCAGCAAAATGAACTGATGTAAATAATTAGCATTGCTTTTTTGTAAAAGAGTAGCTGGGGTTCCTAGGGTGTAATAGATTGATTAAATTATCAACATATGAATGTTCTTGCACTAACATTGCAGGCTGTTGGGTTTTTGTAAGAGGAGGGTCACAAGCTCAGTGTTATTTTAAAGAGGTATTGGAGCAGAAAGCAGTTATTAGTTTTATGTCCTATGAAAATTTAAGATGGGAAATAGCTGCCTTAATGTTTTCTATTGTTAAAGAAATATTGGAAAAAATATGACACTCTGTGCATAAGACTGTATATGATTGATGACAATTTTGCATTTAAAAACCGTTGTGTGAATTTGAATGGCATTAAATGTTATTTAGTTATTGAATAGCAAGACAGGCAGTTTATATAACTGCTCTGAATAGTAAATTCACAAGATGCTCTGAAAACTTCATAATGGAACCCAGCTTTGCTGGGTACAGCACATTAAGTGCTGTACAGTTACAATGAAAATAATAAAACTCTATGCTCCCAACTTTTTTTTTAAGAGAATATTTAGTTTTCCTCAGGAAACCAGTATAAGCACGAAAAGGGAAATTAATCCTGGGCTTTCTTCCACACTGTGAAGATCACAGGCATGCAATAGTCATCATCACTATTGCACAGTCTTTAATCACTTGCCTGCAGAAAGCATTTCTATTTAGGAAAACACTTCACTGACTCTTCAGGCAGGGCTTGCCCGCTCTGTAGCTGCATATATCTGTAAAGCCAAATCCAGTCTGTGGTTGCAGCCCAGGTAAATGACTATTACGTTACTGTAATGCTTTGATGCTCTGGCTCAAAGGTGTGCGTCTGTTTGCTGAGTTCTGCTACTACCCATCTTTTGCCCAAGTAGTTCCTTCACAAACCATAGCGTTTGCAGCAGGCAGCCCATCCAGTCTTGCCTGGCAACATACTTGAACTTCTGGCCTCCCCCATGACATTCAAAGTTTTCTCTAGCTGAGTTTAAGCCTGTGTTCTGGCATGCCATTTAGCCAGCAACTTTTATTTTGAAGTAAGTCTTACCTGACATTGAACACATCGGTCGGAAAAGTTACGTTTGTATGGTGGCTTGGCTTGGAGGATGGAAACAGCTCTGAGGAAGCCCGAATGATTGCAGATGGCTATGCTGTTGCCTGTGCTTCCCAGATCTTTGTAAACAGGTCTCCTCATGAACCGCCAGCTTTGTTTTCCAAGCATTGATTCTTTTCTGTCACTGCCCAATACATTATTTCTCAAAAACATGTACAGTGGGAAGAAGAGCTGGTTATGATTCCGTACACTCTTTTTATTACATGAAGATCACAGAATCACAGAATCACAGAATAGTAGGGGTTGGAAGGGACCTCTGTGGGTCATCTAGTCCAACCCTCCTGCCGAAGCAGGGTCACCTACAGCAGGCTGCACAGGACCTTGTCCAGGCAGGTCT
>Ga0065711_1041279_pt1 | contig 16266 bp, 9 predicted proteins | sample Hoacrofraction12_FD_59098 | JGI IMG/M metagenome (GOLD analysis project Ga0065711, IMG submission 59098) | Hoatzin crop microbial communities from Cojedes, Venezuela - Epithelial fraction 12 v2 (version 2) | ecosystem: Host-associated > Birds > Digestive system > Esophagus > Crop | place...
TGGAAAAAAAAAAAAAAAAAAAAAAACAAAAACCAAACAGAAAGCTCCTCACCCACCAAAAAAGCCTCTGGCATTTGATTTTCAGTCAGTCAATAAATCTTCAGTCATTTAAGAAATTCAAGGACCTTCCAAGGTGTGGTTCATCTCACTCTAAAATAGAATCTGAAATACAGCTAATGAATGGCACTCTGATGATGTTTATTTCTCCTTTTTGACTATAAAAGGGCAGTTGATGGTGACTTTACAGTAAACTTGAGACCTCTACAGTGAGTTTAACACAAGCCAAGGAGATTCACTCTTTGCCAACAACACCCACAATCATGACTGCGCCCCATTCATACTCTTTGGTGAAACAAGCTAGACTTAAAATTCTGAGCCATAAAACTAGACCAACAATCAGATATCCATATCTCCATTTTACATATTATTGGTAATATAACACTGACAATAGGAAAAGCTAGGATTTACAGTGTAGCAACAGACTTGGTCTGTATTCCTTCTGTGGATTAGTTTTGAGAGTTATGGGACCACATAAAGAACAACATATATTTAACATTTTATCAACCAATAATGAAAGCATCCACTTGAAAAGTGAGCTGCCATCTGTTGCAGGTAGAACTGAAGCATTTACAACAAATATTCACTGTATAAAATGCTACCAGACATTAGAGTAAGCTTTTTGCCCTAAGATATTCACCCACCGTAGCTTTTAATGTTCACTTTCTTTGTGTGTGTGGTAGGTTTTCTTGATCAACTTCTGTTTTTCTAGCATCCCTTTTAAAGTCAGAACTATAATACTATAAAGTATCCTAGCACATAACTCAGAGCACTGTCCTTCATTATAAAATCATAGAATCATAGAATGCTTTGGAAGGGACCTTCAGAGATCATCTAGCCCAAACCCCCTGCAGTGAGCACGAATATCTTCAACTAGAACATGTTGCTCAGAGACCCGTCCAACATGACCTTGAATGCTTCCAGGGATGGGGCCTCCACTACCTCTCTGGGCAATCAGTTCCAGTGTTTCACCATCCTCATAGTAAAAATTTTCTTCCTTATATCTGGTCTAGATCTACCCTCCCTTAGATTAAAACCATTGCTCCTTGTCCTGTCACAACAGGCCTTGCTAAAAAGATTGTTCCCACATTTCCTACAGCCCCCTTTGAGTACTGAAAGGCTGCTATAAGGTCTCCCCAAAGCCTTCTGTTCTGCATGCTGAACAGCCCCAACTCTCTCAGGCGTTCCTCATAAGAGTGTTGCTCCAGGCCTCAGATCATTTTTGTCGCCCTCCTCTAGACCCACTCTAACAGGTCCACGTCCTGCTTCTGCTAGGTGCTCCAGAACTGGACACAGGACTCCAGGTGGGGTCTCACCAGAGAGGAAAAGAGTGGCAGGATCACCTCCCTCCACCTCCTGGCCAAGCTTCTTTTGATGCAGCCCAGTATATGATTGGCCTTCTGGGCTGGGAGCGTGCATTGGTGGCTGACGTCCAGCTTTTTACCCACCAGTACACCCAAGTCCTTCGTGGCAGGGCTGCTCTCAATCCCTTCATCCCCCAGCCTGTATTGATACTGGGAACTGCCCCAATCCAGATGCAGGACCTTGCACTTGGCCTTGTTGAACCTCATGACGTTCACACAGGCCCACTTCTCAATCTTGTCCAGGCCCCTCTGAATGGCATCCTGTCCCACAGGCATGTGAGCTGCACCACTCAGCTTGGTGTCCTCTGCAAACTTGCTGAGTGTGCGCTTGATCTTACTATCTATGTTCTTGATGAAGATATTAAACACTACTGGTCCCAGTACAGATCCCTGAGGGACACGACTCATCACCAGCATCCATTTGGACATTGAGTTGTTGACCGTTACCCTCTGGATGTGACCACATAAAAATATATATATATATAAATAATTCATTTTGTCATGGGTTACACAAAAAATAATCATAGGCATTTTCCTATTTAATCCCCCAAAAGTTTCCACTTGTTCTAACTACCTTCAGTATCTTTCAGCTCACCATTAAGTGTCCTAGTGCCTACCTGGTCTGTCTTGGCCCTCACGTACAAAGCTGTCCGTTCTCTAAATCATCTCTGCCAAATTTTTTCTCTACTGCCAGAATTGCTTCAGCATTGCTAACTTACGCACATGCCATTTGGCACACAGCAAGATCTATCAGAATTTCCAATTTATTGGACGCCCTCTATTCTCCACTTGGCTCCCTCTCCTCAGATAATACCATGCTTCCATTTATAATCTTACAGCCACAATGCAGAACAAACTGACAAGAGCTTATGAGAAAAGAAAGGGAACAACTGAGAGAGAACAGGGTAAAGAACCTTGTTGTGTACTAGTCTGCTGCTCTACATCTCTCCTCCCAGGCTTCCTATTCTGTTTGATCAAGTCTCTTATGTCTGTGTGTTCTATTTTATAGGGTTTGGGTTACTTTACTACTTTAATAATTGGGTTTTCTTCAGTGTATTTTCTTCAAATAACACAGTGTCTGCAGTTTTCAGATGGGCATAAATAAAATGTCAGTTTAAAAATCCAAAGCTCTTGACATTCTCTTTCTAATCAGGAGCATATCTATTATAGTTAAGAATATGCTCAATAGATTTGCAAACCTGCCAAAAGCTTGTATGCAACCAGATGTGTATATAATCCTCCCTGTTTGAAATCTTGTATCTTTCTTATATATTAACATGTAGTTTCAGTTTCTACAACACCAATTATGAGTGAACTTTTTTAGTATCCCTATGGAAGATACAGCCAACTGAGTCAATGATTTTTTATGTTCTGGTAAAACATACATTCACATGCACTCATGTTCACAAACAGGACTTCAGTACTAGAATCAAAGGCTAATTGACTCACAATCTATATTTGAAATAAGCTGCAATAAGCAACGCTTCAAATGGAAGTAAGTCCATGAATAATAGCTTGTCATCTAGCAGGAGCCAATAGTTACGTACTTAACAATGATCCTAGTATGTTCATCCATTTTCAAGGAAAGCTGAATATTCACCTATCTATATGGGCTGCCTCCAAGGTTGACCCATTTAATTTTCTGCCTGGGAGACACGTCAGTGTTCTGCCTTCACTTCCAGACCAAAGTGAATAGTTACTTGCCTGGGAGGCACTATACCAAGTTTGATGAATTGCCTCACAGGCTGACCCAAAACTTATACCTGTCTGGAAGGCACTGACTTTCTATTGACCTAATTATTAAGCAGACTGTAAGAGTTACATATCTTAAGATGTGTAATGTAAATTATATCTAAAAGTGGCTGTATGTAGCTTTTGATTAATAATTCATATTTAAAGTCAGCTTGATTTTTAAAAGCATGGTGTCTTTTTCCTTCAGAAAAATATTAGAATATTCACTTACTCATTGCAAATCATAGAGCTTTTTTTTCACTTGTTCAGTTTAATGATCTTTATGCTGCAAAATATAAAGAACAAACATTTATATTTCAGGCTTTCAACATAATTGTGAAGATTAATTTATGACCATAAATGCCTTTCTAATCTTCATTTAAAAGATGTTATAAATGCAAAATAGCAGAGGTAGTATTTCTTAAGCCTGTTCTGCTGTTCACTCAGTCTTAAAAAATGAACCTTTGACCTGAAAGCTTAGATTTCTAGCTGAACATTGTCAATGACTACAGAAGAACACACAGCTCAATTTGATAGTGGAAAAGTAATAAGATTTAATAACAAATTATGTGCTAAATAAAGGAGGTTAAAAAAAAGACATATGAAGCATGATCTGGGTAGTAAGACTAAAGGAACATTAAAGAATATAAACAAATTAGTACAGGAAAAATCATGAGTTGAGAAACTTTCAGAAAGAATAGATTAGCATCCAGAAGCAATAATAAATCCCTTAAGAAATGTTATCTCCAACATTATCACAGTGAGGTAAATATATTTTCAGTGCACATATCTTCAGAAGAAAAAACAGCAGAGAAAAAATAATAAGAAACAGAAAAATATTGTGTTAAAATAATTTTCTGTATTATTTATAAAGCATTATTTTAATAGCAGTGATGACCCCAGCTACACTTCACACAAAAGCCTGATGGTCATCCCAGAAGAACAAGGAATATTTCTGCCTTTGAGCATATTTGGAGCTCTCTGTTATTACAGATGTGTGTCAGAGCAATTTGTCAAGCAGATGAAAAAGACCAAAATAAAGTCCAATAATGTAAAACAGGCATTGATATTTTTTATGTTTTTTGACTAATCTTATCTTTTCCTTTCAGTCATCAGAGATATCTTCTTAGGTATTTTCTTCAACTTTCCATTTAGAAAGAGTATGATTTTGAAATAAAACTGTCTAAGCAATACAATTTCCATGTATGGTGAGCCCGACATCAAGTACCTGCACACACACAGTAGGAAGTGTAGTGGATGGACACAAAATGACATAGCCAACCTTCAAGGTAAATAATTTATTTTCAATATTATGGATGTGAATATCATTACAGAATATAAAAGGCAGCTCAGAAACTGCCTCTGAAGTCAGAGAATACTTCAGAGAGAGGTGGTCTAAGTCGCAGAAGACAGACTATGACAGCTGACTGAGCTGTAGTCTGTCTTCCTGGGATCCATAAATGAGATACTCTCTGCACTATGGACACAGTCTGAGTTACAACTGCTCCATCCTCTTTCTGCGTACTATGGGTTAGTTCAAAGAGTGCTAAATAAGCATTTTCCCAGAACCTAGGTGCAAAATTTTTCCAAACAATTGACTTCTTTCCCCTGGCTGACACCTAGACTGCTCTTTTCCTGGCATTCTGACTCTCCCAGTTCTAAAGGCTTTTTGTCCCCTATCATGTGAATCTGAGTGAAAATCTGCTAGTGTTTTCTACTACCTTTTCATGCTACTTGAAACTGTATTCCCAAATCGCATTATAGGATACAGATCAGTATTAATTTTTAATCATTCCTGTATTCGACAATGATAGTGAACACCCTGCTTCTCTGCTTAAAGTAAAAATCAGTGCAATTTGTACTTTGGGAATAGTGATTAATTCTTCTTATTACTGCTAGTACTGTTATCCCTAGATGTATTTATGAAATGGTACCAGTGATTTTATAAGATTCCAGAACATTAAATGAAACATCAAACAACTTGGCCAGTCATAAAAACTCAGTTCAAAGCTAAACCAACTTTACTCTTTTGCTGTTTAACAGTCGAGGAGAAAAAAAGTAATACAATGCCCAAAGTCCTCTTTCTTTGTCTATGGAATAAAACTTTTAAAGAGAGACATCTCAGTTTTCTAATCGTCAGAACTGTTGAGTAATTAGAATTTCCACCCCACAAATTTACCCATATTTAACAGACATCATTTTACTTTAAGTCAGAATATATATCTGAAAATGTAGCGGTTCTCCTGGAAGGGAAATTTTTAGAAATAATTAAGTTTCCTACTCCCCTAGTCTATTACTGTGGAACACTGATCAGAAGATTTTTTTTCTTTCTTTTTCTCTCTTTTATTCTCTTTCTTTCTTTCTTTTTTAAGCATAGAAAAACTTAGAAAGTCATGAACACAAAAAAGAATTTTTTAAAGTATTTTTTTTTATATTTCGGTGGTACAGACTTTCAGAAAATATATTTAAATAGAAAAGAATACTTCAAAAATTAAACATTCTCTTAATCTTTAAATTAAATACTCTTATTTTCTGTATGCCATGGATTTCATGCATTCTCATTTTTTTTAAGTCTTCCAACAGAAAACAAGATAGAGAGGATTGTGATTTTAACATGATGAAAAAGTAGGGTTTGCATTTTTGCGCATGTATTTATATTAAAAAATACTTTCAGGATTTTTTTTAATGCTATAGTTAAAAGAATTAATACAAATGCACAAGGAAAACAATTGAATAAATAAGTAAATAAATAAACCCCATACTGAATCACGGGATCACAGAATCACAGAATGATAGGGGTTGGAAGGGGCCTCTGGGGATCATCTAGTCCAAACCCCCTGCTGAAGCAGGGTCACCTAGAGCAGGCTGCACAGGATTGCATCCAGGCGGGTTTTGAATCTCTCCAGAGAAGGAAACTCCACAACCCCTCTGAGCAGCCTGTTCCGGTGTTCTGGAAGTTCAGGTCAACTTGAAAGATCTGCGTTAAAAATAGTGTTCTTTTATGATGAGGTTAAAAAACAAACCAACCCTGAAGGGTTTAAAAAAAAAATCACCTTCACCTTGTGCTTAAAAGTCCTAAGGGCTGCACTTACAATGTGTCACCTTATCACTCGTGTTTGAAGTGTTTTACTGCTTAATCATGTAATAGCCTCATCTTGAACAATATCTGAGAGAATGAAGAAAATGTTGTCTTCAACTCTCACTAGAATGCGGTGTGTGATAAAGTAGAAGGTTTGGTCAATATGCTTTTGCTTTTTTAATACTTGTTAAAATTCTGTAAAGCTTACTGCAGAATTCAGAAAGTAGTAGTGAGAAAACTCTCCACCAGGATTTCTCAGCCCACTTTTAAACATGATCCATAATTTGATCAAATGCTCTTGGGCACTATTACATAGTAATAATGAACTTCACCTAAAGCCCTTAGTAATTTTGTTCCACATTTCCTTCTCTAATTATCCACTATTCCCTATTTATTATTGCTTCATTCCCTGCCTTGAGGCCTTCTAAAAATACTAAGAATGATAAATTAAACAATACATTTTGGCACCAAGTTAACCAGTGGGGAGGGTTATAATTTAATGGGTTGTCTTCTGAATTAATTATTTCTGAATTATTTAATTGCAGCTTCTAAACAAAATTTCTTGCTGGAACTGTGACACTGAAATCCAAAGTGTCTTCCTATAGTCTTTACCAAAGGAAAAAGCAAAACATTAAACCCATACACATCTAAATTAAATTCACAACGTGTCTTTATGCAGGTCAAAAGAAGCATTCCTCTTACATTTATATTTATATTTTTGCTATAAGCAGTGTCTCCTCCCAACAGTGATAACAGCATTTTTCAGGTTAATCTCACAAGTGTAATCACTAGGCAAATGACACTCTGGAGTCAATGTCTTTTTTCCCTATCTTTATTTTTTAAGTAAAAATAGTCATTGACTTTTATATGAAATCCTTAATATTTTCATTCAAAATCAATTTTAAGTAAAGCTCTAATTTTCTTTTCATTGTTAGAACTCTCTGTTCTTTTCAGTTTTATTATTTAGTCCTAATATAACTTCACTTTTTCTTAGTTTCTAAAATAAATATTTTAATTATTTTGAGGAATGTGACATTTGGAGGAATGCTAAGTAGAGGGTGGCATTTGTGTGGTTTGTCTAACCAAGTTCATACATACTAACCCATACAAAACTTTGCTGACGTACAGTGCAGCAAGTCTGTCAGTATCTAGACACATACTCTAGACATGCTTTTTTGTATTAATACCAAAAATTCTTACTACAGAAATAATTAAACTTGCTATGCAGCTTGTCAATTCTCTGGGACTGACAAAAGGAAGAGAAAAATCAGGTCGTGTGAGCCATTTAGTATGATGGCCTACATTTTGCAGGACTATGTTCTTTGCTGAATAAAGGAAGAGCATATAATTGCTGCACTTATTAGGCATGTGGAAATCTGAGTTTTATTCCTTGTCCTACTAATTAATGTCTCTGATTCAGAATAAAATTTTCAATACCTTTCTGTTCTTCAGTTTTCATGGGTCTATACTTTTATGTCAAACCATTTATTTTCTTGCTATTTTTGGTGGTATGGCTATGAGATGCCAGAGCAATACTCCATTATTTATCATCCTACCAAAAACTGGTGCAGAGGAGGAAAGGAAAACTTGCCCCCGTCACCCAGACACTCCAGATTATCTTAGTGTAAATGAGTTGGCTCCTGAGCAGCCACAACAGATAAGAATATATCCTAAGAAAACATGTCCCGCCTTCATCATTTAAATGGAAATTTACTGAAGCTTTTGTAGACATATTTTTTAACATATATATTAAGCAGTGTGGTTCCTTCAAATCCATCATATAGTTAATTGTGTTTCTCCAAACTATTCAAGGGCATATCTGCAGACTCATCCAGGTTCATTGTAAGATATTAACTATCTTTGGATTAATAAGGCAAAGTTTATGTAACATGTTTGATAAGGGACAAAGCGAAAAAAGCCCCACAAAAAGTGTGTGAGAATATGTGAGTTAAAATTTGTCTTCTTACCCTTTTAGTTGTGTCTTCACCACTCCCAGACCCATATATTTTCCCTTTTAATTTACCAGGATACTCCCTCCAAATATATATGTGGATTCTGTAGGTGCTCCAATCACTCTCTCATGTATTGGAGGGGAGGCAGAGAAATCCTCTGACTCAGCTTTTGTTACATAATATGCCATTTTTCTAGCTCAAGCCTAAGCTCTGGGTGGTGGAGTCCATAGCAGCTGTCTACCTGGCCTAGGAAGAAAATGATGATGATAAAGTAGACATGAGCTATACTTGCCTGGAGGATCCCAGGATTTAAGGCAAGGCAGCAAATTAAAGCGTCTGAAACTGCAGTACCCTAGAAACTTTCCATGTGTTATATGAAGCAAGGCGAGAGCCTGTGGTTCAGAGTTCTCTCTACTTTTGGTCTGGTAATTTTGCTCCAGTCTACTCTGAATTTTGGTTTAAATCCCTTAGAGGATTTTTGGTCCAAGAAGGGCAGACAAAAGCCTAACAACCCTCTACCACTAGAAAAATGACCAAGTGTTTGTTCTGCTATCAGGGTCAAATTTTCAGCATTATACAATGTTTTTGAGTCTCAGGGTTAAGACAGAAATTGTGATAGATAGCAGAGGTGTTCGTCGTACAAGGACTAAATATTGCATACTTCCTGGCTGACGGGTAGTAAAGAAGGGTAGATATTTGCATTGCCTCAGTTTCTGACTTTTAGATCAAGAAGAAATTAACTATGGATGGCTGTCCCTGTCCTGTTGAAAGAGCTTTCTAGAGAGCAGAGCAATAGAAGCAGTAAAAGTGATACAGCAAAGTGTGATCTTTTGGCACATGCTGAGATTAGGAAACCCCTGAGAAGAGTGTACGTTCTTGCATGGAGGAAGATCCAAGCCTTAGAAATGATGAAAAGAAACAAATTATCTGAAGTATCCAAAGACGACTAAATGACTCTTTTTGCTATTCACAAATTCATGGAGGAATGGAAGAAAAGATCTGTCTTGTGAAACTGCAGAGAGGTAAGTTTGTTTTTATTTCATTTCACTCACAGTGATATCTGCAGATCTATTTGTTTAAAGAATTATTCTGTTCTAGTATCTTATTTTCTATTTCAAGCATATCATTAATCTTGGAAGCAAATGGGAAGACTGGCTTGCTGCGACAACTTCATAAAATAACCATTTTGCCCATGTCTCTGTGAACTCTATGAGCCACTTAGAAGCAATGAGTTGATAAGGATCTTTTCTTCTGTTGTTAGGCTTGACCATTCAGGGCATAATTAGTGATAAAGTTGCTCTGAATTGCAGAACTTCAAAGTCCAACTGATTAAATCTAGACATAACAAGCCTCCTTAATATATCTTCCTTAACTCAAAGTCTGGAAGGTGTTAACCGTATCTGTATTATGTGTAGGTGATTTAGCTTTCCTTTAGTCATATTTTGATAAAAATTTCACACATACCTGTCAATGAAGTAACTCATTTGCTGAAAGCATGCAGTCATGTATACTTATAGTGGCATGAAATCTTGACTATAGTCAGTAAATGTATTGCATTTTCTGGAGACCAACAAATTTTATCTAAAGAAATCAGATTACAAGAGTTATACTTCATAAAGTTAATATATTAAGCTGTAGAGAAAATAAAGGTAAACCAGGAAAAATTGTTTTAAGCAACAATAAATAAAAAGAATTTAGAAGAATTTCAATTACTGACATATTATTTCAGACTTTTGTATTAGACAGAACTGTTAGAACAATGCTGTGGAGCATATTTATCTATTTACTAATAAATTGGTAAACACATAGGCACAAAGATGTGTTTCTTAGAAAAAAAAATCCTTTTTTACATCTGAAAATAATGAACATGAAAATCCTCAAGTAATCAATAGGTTATACAAAGCCCAAAAAGGCCATGTAATTTTTGAACATGAAAATACAATTTGGCTTTAAATAACAGCACAAGATTCACCATATGGCTTTTACAGATAGCTATGCCTGAGTAGATCTGATAATTTTGAAAATATATTTAGAATTGTCTTAGGTTAATTGTTTTAACATAGTATCCATAAAAATACTGGGTTCTTTTTATTTATTTTACAAATATCATAAGCAATTTTTGTTCAAGTAATCGATCATTTAATATAAAATAATCTAGAGTTTATATACAAAAAAATAAAATATTTTCAGAGTATTTTATTTAGTTTAAGAAGCTTTGTATCTCTGTATAAAACCACCTCCTGTTTCTTCAACCAAAACCTAAAAGCTCCTGTTTAATTCTCTACATAAATTTTTTAAACTATGTTTTCATGCAGTATTTTTCATACTGATTTACAAGAGTACAAGTACTGTGCATTTGCTTTTGCTAATGTCCTAAGCTGGAAAACGGGCTAATGTTACTAAAATACTTATGTTCAATAAAAGAGAATGAAAAAGAGCTGCCATTCATAGCTGAGTTTTGAAATAAAGATTACAGGGGTTCCTGTAATCAGTATAATTGGTATTCACAACCCAAATCTTTCTTACAGTTTGCACATGATTTTACCACTAGCTCTTTCAACACAAGTTTGATATTTTTCTCTAATTTCATTGTAAGATTCATGAGCTGAAGCCTGCTACATTTTCTGTCTATTTCTGCATTTTTTCATTATCCCACTGTCATGTACCTGATGTCCTCATGCAAATCTGCAGAGTGACCTGTTCTATTCACAGTCATTCAGAGATAAGTATTGTAGTTAATTAGGGGTGAAAGCAAAAACTTCAGTAGCATTTGTAGTCTCAGAGTGTATTTTTTAACTGAAAGAGCACAATTGTATATATGTATGCTCTCTATTGAGCTTTCTATTTCGTTTCTACAAAATTAGTATTAAAGTACGAATGGGTTCTGTGATAATTTAAAAGCTTTCTATGTTCAAATGCTTGTACAAATATTAAGAACATTTGCAGGAATTAGGAAAATTTTTAATTTTTTTTGTGTACTGATAAAAGCTGATTCACTTGGAGATTTTTTCATAACATGTAATATAATCAGTTTCAAGTTACGAGTATAATCACAGAATCATAGAATCATAGAAATGTTTGGGTTGGAAGGGACCTTAAAGATCATCTAGTCCAACACCCCTGCAATGGACAGGGGCATCTTTAACTAGGCCAGGTTGCTCAGAGCCCTGTCCAGCCTGGCCTTGATAAGTATTCAGGGATTGGACATCTACCACTTGGCTGGGCAAACTGTTCTAGTGTTTCACTAGCTTCATTGTGGAAAATTTCTTCCTTATAACCAGTCCAAAACTTTCTTCTTTTAGTTCAGAACCTTTATCCCTTGTCCTATCGCAACAGGCCTTCCTAAAAAGATTGTCACCATATTTCCTACAGCCCCCTTTAAGTACTGAAAGGCCACAATAAGGTCTCCCTGCAGCCTTCTCTTCTCCTAGCTGAACAGGCCCAACTCTCTCAACCTTTCCTCACGGCACTGGTGTTCCAGCCCTCTGATCAATTTGGTGGCCCTCTTCTGGGCCCACTCCAACAGCTCCATGTCTTTCCTGTGCTGAGGACTCCAGAGCTGGACACAGGACTCCAGGAGGGATCTCACCAGAGTAGTGTAGAGCGGCAGAATCCCCTCCTTCTAGCTGCTGGCCACGCTTCTTTTGATGCAGCGCAGAATATGGTTGGCCTACTGGGCTGCAAGTGCACATTGGTGGCTCGTTTCCAGCTTTTCGTCCATCTGTATACCCAAGTCCTTTTCGGCAGGGCTTCTCTCCATCCCTTTGTCCCCCCACCCTGTACTGATATTGGGGGTTGCCCCAATCCAGATGCAGGATCTTGCACTTGGCCTTATTGAACTTCATGATGTTCATAGGTGTCTATTATCAAGCTTGTCCAGGTTCCTCTGGATGGTATCTTGTGTGTTGACTGCACCACTCAGCTTGGTGTACTCTGCAAACTTGATGAGGGTGCATTTGATCCCGCTGTTTATGTCCTTGATGAAGATACTAAACAGTACTGGTCCCAATATGGACCCCTGAGGGACACCACTCATCACTGGTCTCCATCTGCTTCTTAGGCCATTGACCACTACTCTCTGGATATGACCATTCAACCAATTTCTCATCCACCAAGCAGTCCATCCGTCAAATGCATATCTCTCCAATTTAGAGAGCAGTGTGTTGTTGGGGACTGTGTCAAAGGCCTTACAGAAGTCCAGATAGATGACATCTGTAGTTCTTCCCTTGTGCACCCTCATAGGAGGTCATTATGTTGGTCGGGTAGGACTTGCCCTTGGTGAAGCCACGCTGGCTGTCTCAAATCACCACATCTCCTTGTGTATCATATGCACAAAACTAAATGCTTATAGACAAGTCTTAGCTATTTCTGCTTTTACTGAGAAAGTCAGAGCCAGATCTTGACATATTTTCTGTGTGATGGGTGTGCTTGATCGTTTGACTAGACTGGTTGTGGTTTTGTGCAGGCTGCAGAGGAGGTAAAGGCCTGATCCATAGCCAGACCAAGAACTCTTCTGGTTTCAATCTGTTCTCTGAAAATCCAGAAGGGAGCACCAATGCATATGAGCTCGCAACACGGATCATGTGATCAACTCATGAATAGCAGATGGCTTCTTCAGGACTTATCTACCAAGCAACCAAGACAGGCGTGGGAACAAGGACTCTTATGCATACCTTTCCCATCGCATATTATTTAACTACAAGCCAACCAATTTATTTTGTAAACATGACAGCCTAAGTGAGCCTTCTTTGAGCTCTCCATGCTAAGCAGCATGGCTACAAGGCAGAAATCTCCCCTTGAGCTGGGACTCCCCTTAAGGTTGCTCCTCAAGGCAGAGAGATCTTTCACCAACAGCAGATCTTCAGTAAGTGATTGATATTGCATATAACTCTGTAGTATGATAACTTCGATTTTTGCCTTGGTAACTGGTTGCATGCTGAATTGATGATAATGAAACATTCTTATACAATCCTTTAGATATTAACTGTTCATCAAGTCTGAGGCTAAGTCTGGATCCAGCTGCACCTAGGCTCCTCTCTGAGAAAGAGTTTAGAAAGCAAGGGGGTCCATTTTGAACCTTGCGATTCAAGAGGATGGTCTTCCTTACCCTTTTGTCTCTAGTCTCTCTGCGAATAATTCTAAAACTCAAGTGTAACTTCTATTTCCTTTGTATGTTTCCTTCATGTAGTAATCAATAGTGAACCTTGTCACTGAACTTTGTTAAGTCACACTTTTACAACATCATATTAAAACCATTTTTTCTAATACCTTCTGACAGTCGTTCTTTAAAGGATCCTAAATCACTCATTCACTACAAACTGGTGTAGTCGGCAGGAACCTAAATCAGGATTTATGACAGAACTAAAGAGGAATTCTCATGATAATGCCATTATTCCTGAAATGTAAAAGCTACACACTTAAAAGAAGGTGGCATCCACACATCTACCCAGGAGTTCCTGAGCAAGAATATGTATTCAAGGCCCACAGAGTGCATGTATGTGAAATGATTCTAGCATACTCGTGTAGTGAATTCCATACTTCAGACTGTCCCAGACTAGATGTCCATCTGTAGACCTTAGGCATAACCTGAGGGACAAAATAAAACACATAAAAATTGAGTTTGGCTACTACAAAAAACCTACTGCAAAAAGTAGTAGATATTAAGTTCCTCATAGACTACTCCCATCCCAAATAATTATATTTCTTTCAGTGTCTGTGTTAAATAAAAGCAAACATGGTAACCTGATTTTTCCAAAGAACCCCTGGTACTTCTTATGAATGGAGAATAAGAAAGATTTTATGTTAGGAAACTGAACTGAAATTCCAAATACTTGCAACTGCTTTTCTTAGAGAATGTATTTCCTTTTAGACCAACACGTGAGACAGGAGACAAAGACCAAATTTGCTTTCTATCTACACTTTCGAACTGGTAAGGAAACTTCCTTCAATGCTGGCACCATCACTCTGACCGAGGTATTAGGAGGCCTTGAATTTTCTTAAAGCTTGGAGAAGATGGGCTTCTCACAGCCCTGTACGTCCAGCTCAGAACAACAGCAGGCAACCTTATCCAAACTCTGAACTAGAGCTGAAGGGCTAGGTGGCACAGTATAAATAATGCTGAAGGCCTCTGTATCAGAAGAGACAGCCTATTTTTTTTTTTAATTATTATTGAAAATCTTAACAGTGTTCTGCTCTGAAGGCTGCCATAGAGACACGTCTTTTATATCTGAACTTGTACTAGGATTGCCCCTACTTTTTTTTCCTCAGCTCTTGTGCTGTGACATGTAAGGCAGTGGAAGTATAGGGAAAAAGAAATGTTAAATAGTTCCTTTGCCCTCCTTTCTGCCATAAGGACCTTGGGAAGCTGTATCTGGTCTCTGAAGTTTAATTTCTTCTTCAGTAAATTAGAAGGAGTTCCAGGTCTTCCTTGGCAAAGGATTTTTTGTTCCCTGGCTGAAAAAGACGCAGCAGCCCCTAATTAGGTATTATGGAAATATCAAAATGTTTAATAGCATGTACTCCTATGTGTACTAGACAGATGGATAGTTCTCTTGTACTTTATTTATTTGTAAAAACAGGTATTATGTTAAGATTTCAAGAATCACTGAGTGAACCTGTTGTTGACATGTCTCTTACTTCATTGTATGATTTGAAGGCGTCTTTTTTATTTAGTGTTGTTACCCTGGAGGAGGTAGAGAAAAAAAGCAATAGAATAAGATTGACTGTAAATCACTGAGGACCCTCAGAGACCCAGATCTCTTGCAGGGCTCTGCTATGGGGAACACCGGAGTGGTATTTTTTTATTATCTCAGCTTTCAGGATAACTTGTTATGAATACTAATGTGAAGTGGCAACAATGAGCAAGAGATGGGATGCAGGTATATAACAAGCAACAATAAAATGAACTTGTCAGCTGTTATTTCCATCTTTTACAGAATAACTAAGTCTAATCTATAAACAATTTACTTTATTAAAAATGGTTTGCATGCACATTGCAGTGCACTGATCCCAAACTCTTGAGCTGCTTCTAAACTAGATCATGTTTTTCACTAGGCATGTATGGAGTCTTGAATCTAGAAAAGCTCACAATTTCTTTTTCGGAGGAAACCTAAACAGCAATGCAACAACATTACACTTCAAAAATTCCTAAAAAAAACTCCCCAAAAAACCCAAACTCTTAAAATTTCAGTGTATTGCGGATAACTGTAGTCATGGATAGCAGGCTATGTGGCAGGGTAAGACATGTTATGTTATCATTAAACGTATGCCACAAATAAAGTATTAAAGGAAAAGAATAAAATTAAGTAAATAATGCTCAGAAATAGTTTTTGCTAAAATTCTATCTTTTTTTTTTTCTTTCCAAATTATTAAAATACTTTATGCAAAATATTTTACAATAACTGTAGGACAGTTTACTTTGCAAAGTCCTCTGGTCTAACTACCAGCTACAAGTTAGGTCAGGTAGCTCAGGACCTTGTAGAGCTGAGTTTTTAATATCTCCAAAGAGTAAGGTTATCCAGCCTCTCTGGAAAACCTATTCCAGTGTTTGACTTTCCTCTCTGTGAATTTATATATACGGTTGGAATTTCCATGATGTTAGCTTTTGACCATTGCCTCTCAAACTTTAGTTTGCACTTCTGAGAGGACTTTGGCACTCTCCTCTCTGTAACTCGCAAAACATAGCTGAATGCATCAAATCGGTTGCCTCTTCGCCTTCTCCACGTTAAAGAAACCCAGCTTCTTCAGTATTTCTTTGTTTCATGTGTTCTTCCTGCTTCTTGATCATCTTAGTAATCCGCTATTAAGACTCTGTCCAGTTTGACAATCTTACTCCTGTACTGGGGAGCCCCAAACTGGAAACAATATTTCAGGTGCAGAACCAGAAGTGGCACATAAAGGAGAGCAATCACAGAATCACAGAATAGTAGGGGTTGGAAGGGACCTCTGGGTCATCTAGTCCAACCCTCCTGCCGAAGCAGGGTCACCTACAGCAGGCTGCACAGGAACTTGTCCAGGCGGGTCTTGAATATCTCCAGAGAAGGAGACTCCACCACCTCCCTGGGCAGCCTGTTCCAGTGCTCCG
>Ga0065711_1041280_pt1 | contig 16266 bp, 6 predicted proteins | sample Hoacrofraction12_FD_59098 | JGI IMG/M metagenome (GOLD analysis project Ga0065711, IMG submission 59098) | Hoatzin crop microbial communities from Cojedes, Venezuela - Epithelial fraction 12 v2 (version 2) | ecosystem: Host-associated > Birds > Digestive system > Esophagus > Crop | place...
CCCCCCCCCCGCAAAGTCTTGTTTTCGTTGAAACTGAAAAGTATAGCAATTTTAAAGAAAAGTGACAGGATAAAAATTTTAGCTAAAACGTTTTCATAATGGAGAAAAAATAGCTTTGAAAATTCAAAGCAAAATTTTGTGTCATTGTTTTGAATTGACTTCAGTGTTTAAAAAAGATTTCCTAAAAGTTTTAAAGGCAATAACAATGAAATGTTTTGATTTGCTTGAAGTGACTTGTTTGATATTATTTTGCAGAATATTTTTTTGAAGAAGGTTCTTAATTTTTCCTTTTTTTGGAAAGATTTCCTGTCTACTTATTCCTATGTTACTTATTTTCAGGAGGTCCAATTAGCAGCTATCTTGTTTTTAATCTTCCAGTTACTTCTTTGCTACACCAAATTAACATGTCTGGATCAGTTGACCAGGTATTAGGTTCATATTAGGTTTAATACCTGCAGGTATTAAAAGATTTCTCAACTTTTCTGTCCACGCTGAGAGAGAGCTATACTGCAGCTGTGCTGAACTGTACTGAAGACTTCCCTGTTGGCTTACACACACTGCTTAGTCACTTCCACTGAAAAACTTGCAATGATTCGTGCCATACAGCTACTAAAATAGATTTAATAGATTTAATTTCATAAGAGCTAGGAGATCTGGAATAGCCCATCTCTTAAAGTAGGTACAATAATTCTTTAATTCTTGGGCAGCAGCTGTTTTGCAGACCTTGGCACTAGGGTCAGCTGGAGTAATTAGAATAAGAAGGGATACTTTCCCCAAGGAGCTCTTTAGATTGACTGTATCTTAGTTGAGCTACTAGCTAAGAGTCTTTGATAGAAAAATCTAGAAGAAAGAAAACATAAATCCACTAAGTTTTTATTGACTGAACTCTTGACCAAAGACCTAGTCTTAACAAAGTGGAGCTGTCATAAATCAAAATAAAACTCAGATGATCTGCCTAAAAATTCTGCCATTCTTGCCACAGGAGTCTACCACAGTTCTAGGGTTAGCCACTGACTTGTGTTGAAGAAATAATGCTGTCACAGGATGGTAGCAAGGTGGATTTAGGTTGACATGATAGCATGCAGAATACAGTGACTACTTGGTTATGCTTGTAGGTAGCGTGAAAGGAATTGTTTAATTTTTCTTATCCATGGCAATTAGACACTGCGGTCAGGGTGAAATGCAAGACTTCCTTTACTTCCTGTTTACCCAGACTCTATCCTCTTTACTCTGTGCTTCTTAATGATGATTTTGGACTCTTTCTCCTCGTTCCTCAGTGCTCTGACAGCCTGTCCATCTTAGTTCTCCCACAGCCATGATGTTGGACTAATTTCTGCAGAGCTGTTATGAAATCATTCATGACTCATTCTTCCCTTGCTTGCGTGAGTGAAATATGCCCACTAAAAAAATCTCACTGTGGCATGGCAGGGAACACTTCCCAACTCGTTAAGTATGCTGAGCTGTGTTTTAGCAGGTCTGTACTGCGGGTTCCAACCTATCCATTGCAGCATTAATACGCCTCTTCCTAATTCCTACCTGTAGGGTGGCCTGATGGACGCTTGGGAGTATCCTTGCTCTCAGCATCTGGTATACAGCACTCAGAAGGAGATACTATTAGAAGAAAGGGAGGATCAGATATAGCCCTCACTGTTTTTTCATTAGGCTTTGTCTGCCTTTTTCTGTTCCACCCTTGTGGAAGTACAATGAGACTATAAATCAGCAAGCAAAGTGGTGTTATGGTGTGCCTCACCTTAATTTGCCTTGTCTGTAGCTTTCCTATCACGATCCTGTGTTACAGCTAGGACTCTTCAAACAATAGGTAGTTTTAGGTTTTTAGGCCACTTCTTGCGTTTTCTGAAACTACCTCTATGAAGGTAATATATTGCCCAAATTAGGCTTTGCATTTATGTTTTTCTTTCCCTCTGGAACTGTTCTGTGATCTGCTTCATTATTTTACAGTTTTTATTACTTTCTGCATTCAGATAGATGTTAGAGGGACCTAGGGTGACATTGCTGGAACTATTTGTCAGATTATTTGTACTTCTTGTTTTGTGCAGCTTTTCATTCATTATGCCTTGTAGGGACCACCTTGAATAATGATTCAAAACTAACACCGTAGATTTATGAAGTAGTAACTGTCTCCACTCTGTTGCCTGCTATTTTCTGATCAGATATTATAACCATTCATAGGTAGTATGCTTTCCATATAAAAAATTGCCATGCTTAAGGTGTTCATCTTAAGGAACTTTTTTATTTCTGTTGAACCATGTGTGGGAACATAGTAAAGTAGGTCATTTGTTTCTATTTCAGAAAGTGTGCATGACCAGCAGTCAGATCACCCTCTGAGGTTCCCTTATTGTCAACTACAGTTTTTCATGTTTGAGTCTATAGGGTTTGATTGAAATCCCACTGCAAAGAGTGAGAACATTTCTTTGCGTTAAAGGAGTTTTGGATGAAGCCTAAAACTAGATAGTCTGGCCAAGGACCACAAAAGGAGAAAAGCTTCTAATAAGCATAGAATTTCAAACTAAAATAAAGAGAATTAGATATATTTATTTTCTGTATGTTATTTGTTTAATATGTTTAAACATATCTTCTTCAAAACTTGAAACTTATTATCCTGAATTCCTGGGTTCAGGTGTTTATCTGGAATTCCGGTAAAATATCTAGAACATCTGAGTGGACAACAGTGAACAGAGTTCACTTAAGTTTGTACTGGACAGGATGATAGGATACAGGTGTGGGAGACAGACACTGTTCACACCAGCCTCCTCAGACTGCTTTTGAACACTTTACTGATACGCTTCATTAGTCCCTGAAGTGAATTTTCAATGCAGGGAAATGATCATTGAAAGAAGTCCTAAAAAGCTGAGATAAAAGTCATTGATGGGTTCATTTATGAACCACATTTACAGTATGCAGTTTAATAGCTTACACAGCGTATGTGAAATTAAGGGGGGAAAAAAAAGAACCCCAGGAACACTGCTTTATTCTATTTATTGTATGAAGTAAGTTTAAATGCCTTGCTGCTCTACTTAGTGCATTGTGAAGGGTCCTACTGGTCACATAATGGCATGTGCCGTAGCAAATGGCAAATGCTTCATGTTTTATTGCTTTTTTCATTAATTGTCACACATGGCAAGTTGCTTTTCTGTTAATCATTCTATGTCATGACACTGAGATATTTCTCTTGCCTTCTCTCTTTGAACTTTGCAGTTAACTCTGCATAATCATAAATCTGTAGTCATGGGTAAAAATATACTGTCTTTAAATTGTGTGCTTCCAACTCTTGTTGTTGACTGTTAATGCAAAGTAAATCTACATTTACGATGCAAAATACCTCTCCCTCTTTTTGAGAAGTATGCTTGTACTCTCTGCACTGGTATATTTACATCTTTGGGTTTGCGCCGTTGCTTGTTCAAATGCTAGCTCGAAAGTTACAGTATCCTGAACTTTAGGATTTTGAGTATTTACAGAAACAGAGTAATTGTGATTATTAAAAACTATAATCAAATGTAAGCAATGTGAAAGCAGTGGAAAATTTAATCACTCTTGGCACTTCAGAGTCAGGTCTTCAATATTAGTTTGATTAGCGTCTCTTCCATATTTGCTTTTTCTATTAAGCCTATTTTATTTTAGATGGCAATGAGGCTCCATCACTGGAAAGCCCAGGACTTACTGTCTTGAAGGATTCAGTCTTTGAGGCTTTGAAAATTTCAGCAGTAGCAAACCTCCAGTCAAACTACAGTTTGATTCTCAGAGGGATCCAGATATTTTCTCTAGATATTCAATACTGATTGCAGATCTTAAACAGATACTTTTGCATTAGTTTGTATTTCAGGTGCAAAGACATATAAGTGGACTCCAACTCTAAACAAGAATATGTCTTTTTAACTGTGCTTTGAAATAGGCTTACCTTGAGAACAGTTGAACTGTTCAAATGGTATTGGAAACGGTGTGTTAAGAAGGGAGAGCACTGCTGTCATTGATGTTCTCTGAGGGTGGGTTTTGCTGTAAACATTAGCTGAAAAATTAAAAGGTGAGGATGCTGAGTTTTGAGATGATGGCACAGGTTGGCTTGCTTGAACTTCAAAGATTTGCTGAATACAAAACAACTGCAGAGTTTAGTATTTCAGGAAAATATTTAAAAAAATAATCTCAGACAGAAGGAACATGGGAGCAAACCAGGGCTTGGCTGTCATTAATTGAATAGTTACAGCAGTTAATACAGTACAATGTGTAAAAGGGCAAGTAAAGATATGATACTTGGTTGTAAATATTAGTGTATAGTCATTATTAAGAGAGAACAGTTTGTACATTTAGTTTTATGGAAGGATGGTGCCATAAAGTTCTGCCTTGTACTCACTTCCCTTCTTATTTGAAGGAGTGCTGTGCACCTGTCATTATGCCTCCTAATCTTTTAAAACCTCCTTAAACTGTGTCTCCAGAGCTAACAAAATACCTTTTTCCTGCCTGCTTTATATGTAAATAACAGATTCATGAAAGAGGTTTCCTTTGGTTGATTGGCTTGGTCTGGTTTCAGAAATTACAGGCAACTCAATTGTAAAACTCTGCAGTTTCCATTAAGTGACAAGTGTTCTAGATGTTGTTTCCAAATAACGCTGATGACCGCAGAACCATGGCAGAAAATAAAGTAAGTTGCTTCACATGAAGCAAGTTGTGTTAAGACTGTGTTCTTGTTCTAATAATAAGCTGAAAAACTTGCTGATTTTGATTTGGGGAAACAAGAATTTGTAAGTCTGTTTTCAGAATTCCTCTTTCAGTGAAGAATGTATTTCTCCTGGTATCTGAGATTAAAGCTGCCCAGTATTGCATAATTCAATGATACACGTTTTTTGAACACAGACACAAGTTTAGGTTTGTAACAGATGTTGAAAAACATCACATCAGTATCTGGAAATCTGTTCATTAAGATGTAGAGTAGACAAATAATACAAACAAGACATAAAGCATTTTGAAAGCTAACAGAGAGGTTTTCCAGCCAAACTTAGTCAAACCTGTCATAGTTTCCTTGCTAAAGAGAGACTTTTTTCAGTTTTTATGTGTTAAGCGGCCATAGTTGTCAAAAAAGACACAGTTAGATCAGTCATTTATTTCTGATTTGATCACTGTGAATTTGTTTTCTTGCTTTCAGTAAAGAAGCAAGATGTAAAAAGAGAAATGAGGCACACATTGTCTGTACTCAAGAAGTTAAACACATGTAGTTTGATCAGAACCAAATTCCTAACTTTGAAGTCCGTTCATCCATGGAGTATTTTTCTCTAGAGAACTGGTAGAAAAAGCTGATAGAGTTGGTAAAAGCACTGGAATGTGTAGGGAGACTTCTTGATTGATTGCAGTGGGAGTTCAGTGGCTAGAGCAGTTGGAGAACTGGATGGAGGTTAGAAAAATAAATCACATAGCCCAGACTGGCAAAAATAACAGGTTCAGGTGTACTCACACAAAGATCAGCCATTGTAAGCTTAATGGAAGCAGTAAAGAGGCACTGGACTGTTTAATACAAGACTTTGCTGTCTGCATTAATAACGTTTTCTTTTCTGCTCTCATGTAAAGGAGAAACATGCTGACAAACCGGGGTGAGAATTAATAAATAATACAGCGGTGAAGGAATTACTATTTTGAGCTAGGTATGCCATTCCCTTCCATCTTTACATCCGATAGAAACACCATGATAAGAAAGCAGTTCTAGATACTGTATCACTGAAATTATTCAAAATTATAATGAATGGCTTGTTTGAGAATATATAGCAAAAAACAGCACTGGAGGTGTCAGAGTAACACTAAATGTCAAAATTGTACACACTTCCCCCCTGCAATAAATATTTGTTTGCCGTATTGTGCATAGCATTATTCTGTTCTTTGCAATGCAAACTGTTCAGAAGTAATTTCTGATCTCACTTTTACTTGTGTAGGCTTCATTGTTTCCAGGAAGTCTCTAAAAAGTACCAGGGGTGACAACTTCAGTTAGAAAAGAGGCTCTAACCCCTTTTCAGTCTCCTGACCCTTCAGTCAATAGTGTACAAGAAAATACCTGATATCGTTAGTGTAACATCGTTTCAGTTTGCTCTGGGCAGAACACTGAATATGTTATCATCTTTGGAAGGTGAAAGCATGACTAATTTTCTGTGATGGAGTAAAATAAAAAATTTCTGTGTGTAATAGAAAAACTATTATTTTGTGATGTTAAAAAATCACAAATACTTTGACTTAGATTGCTTCTTCTTGCAGATCAGATGAGACAGATATATTAATGACAGCATCTATTTTCTATTAGGTTACTGAAAGGACCTAGAAAATACTAAAGTAGTGAAATATAAGTAGCACAAATCATATTGAAGTAGATACTTTGAAAACTAGTAAAAAGGGCAGATAATAAAACCCTAAAAAAAGATTCAAAGGCTCTATGTGAAATCATGTTTAAGACAGTGTTTCCCAGTAAGTCTAGAATGCCTTGGTGTTGTATGATAATAGCGAATTCCAGTGTAAAGTTTTGTATCTTGTTAAACACCAGCACATAGTTTCAACCTCTACTGCAAGAGATCCACATCATTAATAACAGATATGCTGGGATAGCTAAAAAACTCTGAAAAAACTTCTAGACCCAAAATTTGGCCTATAAACACAGAAAGCTTGAAGAGTATCACTGACTACCAGTAACAATAACCACCCTACCTTGTGTTTTCTAGAGGCCTTCATAAGAGTTAAGAATGGTACGTATTCTGAATATTCACAGCCAGAAAAGGCATTCCAACATTGCAGCCTGGGAAAGAAAACTCTGCGATTGAACTGTCCTCTTATAAGCAATAAAAGATACTGAATGCATCACAGGTCAAATGGAAACTGGTTTGGATATTGGGTGTGTGTTGGATGTATGGGGTAAAGCATCCAATGAAGAGGCAGTATTTTCTACTTTCACTGCACAAAATATTCTGATACCAAGAAATTTTGTCCTAACAATCTCTTTAGTCTGTTTCCAGTGTATGTATAGAGGAAATGTATTTCTTGTGTGCATCTGTATGACTGAGTTTTACTGAGAACGTGACCTGTGCCCAGATATGACATTGTTCTAACCAGTGTCTGTGCAGTTTAGTGGGACCTCAAATTCCTACAAACCACACCTCTGTGAAAGATTGTCAGCTGTTTTCCCGATCATTTTTTGAACAGCCTCCTAGGCAAGCACAACACTTGCTTGCATGAATGATACCCAAGAAATCCCACTCAACGCTACAGGCTTGGGGAAGAGTGGCTGGAAAGCTGCCCGGCAGAAATAGATCTTGGGGTGTTGGTGAACAGCCGGCTGAACATGAGCCAGCAGTGTGCCCAGGTGGCCAAGGCGGCCAGCGGCATCCTGGCTTGTATCAGGAATAGTGTGGCCAGCAGGAGTAGGGAGGTGATCGTGGCCCTGTACTTGGCACTGGTAAGGCCGCACCCCAAGTACTGTGTTCAGCTTTGGGCCCCTCACTACAAGAAGGATATTGAGGTGCTGGAGCGTGTCCAGAGAAGGGCAACGAGGCTGGTGAGGGGTCTAGAGAGCAAGTCTTATGAGGAGCAGCTGAGGGAGCTGAGGCTGTTTAGTCTGGAGAAGAGGAGGCTGAGGGGGGACCTTATTGCTCTCTATAGCTACCTGAAAGGAGGTTGTAGTGAAGCAGGTGTTGGTCTCTTCTCCAAGTAACTAACGACAGGACTAGAGGCAATGGCCTCAAGTTGTGTCATGGAAGGTTTAGATTGGATATTAGGAAACATTTCTTTACTGAGAGAGTAGTCAGACATTGGAACAGGCTGCCCAGGGAGGTGGGGGAGTCACCATCCCTGGAGGTGTTCAAAAAACGTGTGGATGTGGCACTTCAGGACATGGCTTAGTAGGCATGGTGGTGTTGGGTGGGTGGTTGGACTCGATGATCTTAGAGGTCTTTTCCAACATATGATTCTATCATTCTATGAAGTTATTTAGCCATATAGCTCCTCAGCTTGTACAGCCTAGTATAGTTGTGTTGAAGCTAACTGAACTCATGGATTTGCTTGAGCCGCAGATGCGATCCTCTTTGTAACAGTGCAGCAACAGAACAGCTAGGAGACAGCAGCTAGAACTTCTTGGTGGAGTGGACAAAAATATGACATTCTTGATGAACATTCCTTTTGTAAATCTCAGCATGATTTGTGGTGGAGATGTAGATCTCAGTTTGAAACTATTGTTAGACTCATCAACCTCACAAAAAACTCACCTGTTCCCACCCTGTCCCTTTTCTAACATAATCTTCGCTTTACTGACATGTGTGTTAGCTTATGTGCTTATTGTACTAGCCCGTATACTTACTAATTATTACTTTTTTAACCAGCATGTCTAAAATGAGCTGTCAATACCCCTCTTTGTCCCAAACTTCTGCTACTTTGTGGGGAAAAAATCCAACTGAGGCCAAAACTAGCGAGTCAATTCTGTTATTTTTATAAGATTATCACAGGAATGCCAATGAAAATATTCTTAAGTTACAATGGGTGTAACACAGGATTTTCACATTACCCCCTCCCTCTGGGGGAAATCCATAACTTTGTCTACACTGTGAACTCCACTCATATGGGTCAGGGCAGATTTACCCAGTCAGTGTGTTTGTTTCCACTTCCATTTTCATTGGCACGAAACCAAACAACTAAGGGGAAACAGGCAGTACAGGGCCCCCACCCTGGCTCTGGACATATTTTCTTCTATTGTAGCTGGTTCCCTCAATTTCCCAGATCAATCAAAACCTACTGGAGTCACTGCTGTGATAAAGTTGGTTGCTGTCAGGAGGTAGGATATTTGTGCTAGAGCGATCAAGAGGGGTCAAAGCATTTAGTAGCAATGGTAACCCAACAGAAGTAAACACCTACTGAATTCCAGTGTAAAATGGGGCCTGTGGGTGATATGGGATATCTGGAAACATACTGAATTTCTAATGGTCTCTGTATTGTGCTAGCACCCAACTCTGAGGGAGCGAAGAGCATCAGCTCTGATCTTTCCAAGGCTATCAACATGTTGGAGATCTGGCATATAACAAATGCAGATAATGTCAATACTTGGATGATTCTGTTTGAGGGATGGTTAGGATGCTAGTCTTGAAGTCCTTGAAATGTCCTGTCCAAAAGTCTGAACAGCCTGCTTGTGAACAGCACACCCTACATTGGTGTAAAGTTCCAGTCCAGCTATGTCCCTTATGAAAAGGATGAAGAATAATGCCCATATATTTATTTAAGAGAAAATACACAACAAAATCTCTCTCAGTGTAGGAACACGTTATGCAGTTGTGTCATGCGGAAGTGCAGATCAGCTTCTGCTGTCTTGGTTTTAGGGAAAAAATCTGCTGCTGCGTTTAGTAGTGGCTGGTTACTGCCTGTGTTCGTGGTAAAGGCTTCCTGAGTCAGTGATACACTATTCTCACTTCTGCTTTTCCAATCTTAACCTCAGATTTGAAAATTAAGCTTTGCTCTTCCTGATTTTTTTAGTACATTATTACTGTTACTGACCTTAAGCATATCCTGAAAGATAATTCTGATTATTGTGTTAGAAACAGGATGTACTGCCACCTGTTTCTCCTGGATTTACATGTAGTGTTTGAATCACCAAAACTAGCGAGAACTGCTGTATTGGCTTCTACATGAGATACACAAGATAGGACCTCATGCTCTGCCTCGCATGGCTGTTTTCCCTTTCCCACACATGCACTGGCCATCTCTGTTCCAGTAAATGGTACATGCCCAGGGCTGTTCTCTGCCTCGGAGGCCAGCTCAGGCCATGTCCCAAATGCTCATGGTTATAAAAACTAGAGTAGCTGTACTCAGGTTGCATGCTGGGAATAGTCCCTGGCCTGTGCTGGCTGCTGAGCCATGCCGAGGGGGCTCTGGAGAAGAGCTGGTCGGGCTGGCCTGAGCAGTGGCGGGCTCAGCCTTGTGCTGTGACCGTACGAGCAGTCGAGCCCTGGAGCCTGGAATCATGCCTGCCATCAGAGGGGAGCTATTAATGCTGTTCCTGGTTGGTTGGTTGAGATTAGTTTCAAGCGTAAGCCAGGACGTTTGCAATTCCTTACAGTTATGTCTCTTCTTATCATTTATTATATATCTGGAGGGATTCAAGCTCTTATTAGATACGTGGAAAAATGTCTGTTTGCTTTCTGAATTTTATGTTCCCTGCTTTGATACTTTTCAGGTCAGAGTTCTACAGGCTGGTATTGTAACATCTGAGAAAATGTTGTCTTTTATCAGTTTTCAATTTGCCACATATAATGTAATTATGTGCCTTGTTCTTGTCTTATGAAAGAAAGAAAATAACCAGTTCTAATTCCATGTGATGAAAAATTTAATTTGTTAATAACCTGATAAGCAATAAGGGTTAGAGCAACAGGAAGCAGGAATAAGGGACTTCACAGACAACAGTTACTTTCATATATGTCTATGTATTAGTCTGTGAAGAGATTTTTTTTTTTCCCCCCTACTATTTCATTATTCTTAGGTGCACCAACCAGTTCAGTCATTTAAAGCGTATGCTGCAGGACATAATGCATCAGCAAAAGAAGATGTGAGGCAAGCTGATATGACTGGCCAGGGCATAGTACTCTCTTTGTCTCCTGGCTTCAGTGGCCAAAACCCAGTTGTTGGATTATTTTGTGAGAGCACAATCTTGTCTTTCATTGAATTATAAAAGGCTCTGCCAGGGTTATGTGCTATTTCCAGTCAGGAATATGGAGGCTTTAAATTCTTGCTGGGTACAAGGAGTACTATGCAGATGATGCAATGGGAATGATGCAGAATGAGAGTCTGGACTGAGTGTTTAATAGTGCTTAAAATAGTGTTTTCTTACAAATCAACAAAAAAAAAAGTCACATTTGCAAATTAAGAATAACACAGAGATGAAAGATTCTCCCTAATTACATCTTTATTATACTCATGCTGTGTGCGAAGTGCATTTGATTATGTGTTGCAGCTTTGAGTGGGATAATGTAAAGCTTCACTCATATAAAGCTTAGAAGAGTGCTATTTTTTGAATTATGCTGGTTATCTTACTGATGAGTACATGCAAGTGGTTTCACCTGAAAACTGGTAATGTTTATCCTGTTCAGGATTCTATATATTCTACACCTATGAATTAAAAGAAGTGTTTTAGGGATGTTCTAGACAATTATTTAAATTGTACTGAGTTTCTTTTTTTGATGACCTACACTACATCTCCAGGTATTTTAGAGAGCAGCAGTTTAACTGCTCAGTGTTTAGAAAAATTTAAAACCCCCCAGAGGTGAGCTGAAATGTATTTATCCACACACAAGTTGTCCAGTGTCACAGCCTGCTACTGATGCCTTTGCAGAGCTGGAAGTTAGTATAACATCCTGCTAACAAAGGGTGATGGGATGGATTTGCACCCTACCCAGAGGAATAGTGCTTCAAGTGGGGAGGACAAGGAATAAGAGACTTTGACATAGTGAGTTTTTAGAAAGTTCATGACTGACTTAGAATTAAACCTGGACTTTCCTGGTCTTTAGGTAGAAAGTAATTTGAGAAGGAAATTCATATATTGGAAGGAACTATTTCTGTGACAGTTTGATATAAAAGATCAACCTCTCACTTTCCCCAATTTTGACCAACTTAGGAATCTAGAATGTGCCTGGTAGGTTGGCAAGGAAAGGAAGGAAGAGTATAGATTGCTGTGTGGACATTAGGCTGTAAAATGGTTCATGTTAATTATTTAATCGCATCGTTACCAGCTTTTCATATTCAGCCTGTGTGTATGAGAGTGGATCTCTCTGCCTAAATGGGTGCTTGCATATGTTGGTCTAGTTATTACTCCTTTCCTTAAAAGGAAAAAAAAATGATCAGAACTAGAGAGGATAGCACAGCCTTCCTCACGGCGCGGGTCCGTGCAGTGCCTCCCCTGTTGTTTTCATACGACAGCAGTATGGAGTCGTGCCCTCCCATTCTGCCTTGAGGGGGCTGTAAGGCTGAAGATGGGACTGTAAAGCTTCAAATACAGGGCTCAAAGGCATCATCGTGTAGGAAAGGACTTTAAACAGCTGCTCAATTTTAAGTCCATGCTTAAATCTAAATCACATCTGTGAGATTTCAGGATTTGCTCAAGATTTTTGTGAATTTAGGGCTGTGCACACTGTAGAAATGCTGAAGTAGAAATGGTTCCATGTTATTACAAATCAGGGGACATTTACATTTATATACAATCACAATCATATTTCCAACAAGTAGACCTCAGCCCTGTAACATCGTGTGTGCAGAGACAAATTTTTGTACACATCAGGATGAGAGCCTTACTTCCCTTGTGCTTGTTGCAGAGATAATTTTTTGTTGTTGATTTTGTCGTTTATTTCTTCCTTTTTATTTTTTTTTAAATGCAGATGTTTAAATAGAATGAAGATTGTCTGTGTAATTTGAAGATTACAATGCATGCTAACATTAAATCACGTGTTGTGTATAGTAATTTTTATCAGGGCCAGCATACTGTAGCAAAATAAGGATCCTTTTGGGAGATCAAACAGTTTCTACAATTTGGAAAGTAAATAAGGAAGCAAAAATAAACCTGCCACACTTCCTCATTTGCACTTTCTGAGACAGAACTCTATCAAATTGTGGGTTGCACAGATAGCATATGGCATGGTTTGGTGTGCAGAGGCTCCGGAAGAGTGCTGTGCTTAATGTCTTGCATAAAAATCTCTGTAGATCTTACAACTTAGACGTGAGTAAGCAGAGCATTGCTTTATGTCTAGAGTGAATGGCGTGACACTTCTTTACAATCGATATATTCACATTTTGTGTATAGGTATTTCTGTAGATGTACAGATCCCCTTTATGTCCAAAATTATTTTTTTAAAGAGAAGATAAGCTACTGTTGAAGCCTTTGACATGTGATAGCTGTTCTGGGTGTCGTGTTTGTGTTCCATTGGAATAACATGGGTTTGTTTGTTCTGTAGCCATTCCAGCCCACCCACATCTTGGTGGTTTGGCCCTTCCTCGTGCTAGTCTGCAGGTGTGCCCATTGCTGACCTCATTCACCCATCTATTTGGAGTCGTAAATACATTTAGCCTAATGTTTGGCCATATCTCTGTTATGGCATACTTGAAATAGAGAAAAAAAAATCAACAATTAATTGCTTACTATAAAGCAAGACTTTTTCTTGCCTAATGTTCATTAAAATAGGTATTTTTTCATGCTGTCACAATGAACAATTGTAAGGTTTCACTTCTATTTTGGGCTTTGCCACACTCTTGAAAGTGCCTAAGTCATGTCACCTCCCCATGCTTCTCTCTTACTTAGTTCAAAATGACTGTCCTTGTAAGTGCTACCTTTTCAAACGTATGTAAAGTGCTAAAAGGTCCTCAGATGTCCGCGTGAAAGCAAATTATAATTAATTCTTGACTGCTTTTTTATGTCTAAAGTGCTAGGTACTGTAGCTAAGGTTTTCTGTGGTTTAGAATTGGCCTAATTCTGTCAGGCAGGGGAGATTTTATTGTTCACTTGAATAAGACTAGAGCTAACATAAACTGTTTTGCTTTCTGAAAATTCCATGCCAGAGCTACATAGATTCATTTCAGGATATTTTCATGTGAAAATTGTGACCTCGACAGGGAGAAGTAGAGTTAATTTTCATGCTAAAATGGAATCCAGAGGTTTTCTGTCTTACTTTTATGAGGGAGCCTTTTAATGGATTTGAAAAAAAATACCAGTGGTGTAATTCAACCCACGCTGCCTATCATTGGTGTCCTGTGCTGCTGCCTACGCGTATGTAGTCATTTACACTTCTGTCAGGTGGAAAATGCTGTGCAGAAGGCCAGCTGCATGCTACAGCTGGAAAAAGAAAAACCCAATGCAAGGTGTAACTTGGTGTGAAAACAAACTGGATAATGCACAAATTTCAAGCACAGACATTTTTCCCCAGAGACTCTGCTTTCGTTTATTCCTAACCTTCACAAACTTTAAGTCCTCAGGGCTGAAAAAGGCAGTGTCCCAAGCTGGATTGCTTTTGCTCTTTTAAAAAAATTGTCGGCCAAACAAAATTTTTTGTGCAGCTTTTCTCCAAGGTTGAGTAAGTGCAGAAATGAAAGCAGGTGGAGACGTAGAAGTCAAAACTCATGTCTGAGAAAGAAATGCAGAGTATAATAGGGCAAAAGATGAGGTTTTGGGGGAAAATGATGACAATGGAGAGAGGTAGAGAAGAGTGAGGAGCTAGAGGGATATATGAATATTAGCACAGATTTTGGAGGCAAGTGCTGGAATGTGTTAGTCATGTAAGAAGAAATCAAAAAGAGAGAAGTAAAAATGTACAGGATGATGTTATGTACAGAATGTTTCCATCCTGAATCTGCAGTTCAGCGTTGTAGCTCTGGGTCTGACTGGCTTCAGCTGCCCATACATGGCTTGTGAAAGTCACTTTCAAATTGTGTATCTCAGTGCCTACAGACATCTTCATGGTGGAATTCTGTGCTGTGGCTCTAAGGAGACAAAATCAGCACAAGCTGAACGATTAATTTTGTTCCATAGGATATGAGGTTTGCGTGTGCGCATGTCTGTATGGTGCAATATTTAATGAGTCACATGCTGTTTCCCTTAGTTGCTTAGTTTTAGGACCATCTTCAGATGATTCAGAATGGTGTAGGAAAGCTAGTATAGGGTACTTTCCTCTTCATAGCAATTAATAGGTAGCTGTGTGAAAAGGCAGGAAACTCATAGAAGAGAGGCGATGGTCTCATGGTTAGAAAAATTGGCAGTTGTGAGAACAGGATTCTATCCCTGCCTTTACCGATAGGTTCCTATTAAAGATGGCCAATTTGCTTTGACCACAATTCTCCATTGGCCACCAAGTACTCAGTTTTGGATTTTCTACAGTTGGTCAGATTGGCAGACTGCTCTCCCAGCTGCAGTTTAAAGTCATTGATAGCGTGCTTTAGACATGTAAAACCCTGTACAAATACTAAGTAGTTAAGGAAAATCAGTACTCTCATTTCTTAGATTAGGAACCCAAAAACCACGGAAACTTTTGCCATTTTTGCCCATTATCTCTATGCCTATATTTATCCTGATAAAATGGGCACGATAGGAGGGAAAAAGACGTTTCCCCTACAGTCAGTTCCCCTTCTGAAGTCAATTAATAATTGTGAATCGCTTAGGTAACTTTGGTGAAAGCCCTAACACACTCCAGAGGAATTTATTAATTTTCCTTTTAGTATAGTGTTGAAGTGTCATACTAAATACTTAGTTATTCTTTTATTATAGTAAGTATGAGTCCTGCAGGAAAAAAAAAGTGATTACGAAATGAAAATCATGCTCCAGAGTATTCTCCTGATGGACACAAATAAAATGCCCAGTGAAACTTTCAGTTCTGGAAATATCAAAATTAAGTGCTTGATTTCACTGTATGGGGAGGGTGTTCATTTTGGTTTGGGGAAGAGAAGAAGGGGAGAAAAGATGAAGGCTTTTATTGGATAAAATATATTTAGAGAGTGAATTTCCTGTGGTCTAGGGTGATAAAAAATACTTGACAGGCAGATTCTGTGTATGTGGGGTTCCTGACCATGAATATCATGCCTAAATTTGTTCCCATTAAAATCAATAAAATATCTCAGATTGCTTGTAGAAACGTTGTGGTGTGTATTGCAACAAGTATTCAGTATCCACAGTTCAGAACTGCTCTGGGCCAATGGGATTGCAAAATATCTGTCAGCTTTGGCTGACAGCCTAAGGTTGCCACAGCAGTTTTTCTCTTTAATGAGTAAAATAGGTGGTGTTTATAGAAAAACAACTGTCTCATGGGAAGCTGTGCAAAAAGTTCCATTCAAAACCATTCTGTTTATATATAGTTTTGTTGTTTGTTTTCTTTTCTTTTTACTTACTACTGTGGACATTTGCATGAAAACAGGATATTTCTCCTTCAAATTGCAGTCATGGACAGAATAGCTACTATGCCAAAATAGAGCCAACCCACTTCAAAAAAGTAAACTATTTTGCTCACCAAATCTGTTTCTTCTGTGTATGTAAAGTTTTGAGCACTTATTTTCCTACCTAAATTTAGGGGCTGTTTTTTTGCTAGTTAGTTAGTTCGATAAAACCAACAAAACCATATGGATATAATAAAATAAGAATATGTTAGTGAAAAGATTAAATGAGTAAAAAAACCCTATGCATAAATAACATTTATGTTTTAGTATTTACAGTGACAGACAGCAGGGATAGAAGTATTTTAAGTGCACTGACCCGTGGTTTTTTTTTTTTTTTTTTTT
>Ga0065711_1041281_pt1 | contig 16265 bp, 6 predicted proteins | sample Hoacrofraction12_FD_59098 | JGI IMG/M metagenome (GOLD analysis project Ga0065711, IMG submission 59098) | Hoatzin crop microbial communities from Cojedes, Venezuela - Epithelial fraction 12 v2 (version 2) | ecosystem: Host-associated > Birds > Digestive system > Esophagus > Crop | place...
ACAAAGGCAAATGCAGGGTCCTGCACCTGGGGAGGAACAACCCCATGCACCAGTACAGGCTTGGGGCGGACCTGCTGGAGAGCAGCTCTGTGGAGAGGGACCTGGGAGTGCTGGTGGACAACAAGTTAACCATGAGCCAGCAGTGTGCCCTGGTTGCCAAGGCCAATGGGATCCTGGGGTCCATGAAGAGGAGTGTGGCCAGCAGGTCGAGGGAGGTTCTCCTCACGCAATACTCTGCCCTAGTGAGGCCATACTTGGAGTCCTGTGTCCGGTTCTGGGCTCCCCAGCTCAAGAAAGATGAGGAGCTACTTGAGAGAGCCCAGCGGAGGGCTACCAGGATGATGAGGGGACTGGAGCATCTGTCCTATGAGGAAAGGCTGAGTGAGACGGGCTTGTTTAGCCTGAAGAAGAGAAGGCTGAGAGGGGACTTTATAAATGCTTAGAAATAACTTAAGGGTGGGTGTCAGGAGGATGGGGCCAGGCTCTTTTCAGGGGTGCCCAGCGACAGGACAAGGGGTAACGGGCACAAACTGAGGCATAGGAAGTTCCATCTGAACATGAGGAAGACCTTCTTCCCTCTGAGGGTGACAGAGCACTGGAACAGGTTGCCCAGGGAGGCTGTGGAGTCTCCTTCTCTGGAGATATTCAAGACCCACCTGGACGGGGTCCTGTGCAGCCTGCTGTAGGTGACCCTGCTTGGGCAGGGGGGTTGGACTAGATGACCCACAGAGGTCCCTTCCAATCCCTACCATTCTGTGATTCTGTGATTCTGTGATTCTGCCATCCCACAGAAACATGCAGCAATTCAACATGTCTACCAAAGGTCCTAACAAGTCTGGAGCAACTGCTGTTAACAGTGTCCTTAATGGATGACAAGCCAGAAATGCCAAAACAGATATACACAATATTAGGTCAGCCCCCACCATTTCCATGGTGCTCTTCACTGAAAGGAAATTGCATGAGTCAAACTGGTCTTTGTCCCAGCAGAGCTGGACAGGCAGCCTTCCCAGAGGAGAAGAGAAGAGGAACCTCTCTGCTCAGGCCCAGCAATGTAATTTGATGTCGGGTGGGAAGAAATGCGCCCATTCAGATGATGTTAGAGGATTTAAGGTCCTCAAGGTTTAATCCATTGTAAGACAGATGTGCAAATGCAAGCACAAGCTTTTTTTTTTTTTTAATATAGTATAAACCGCACTACCTTCTTTGCTGGCATAGAATGCTATATCTCCAATGAAAGCTATAGAGGTACTTGGGTTTACATCATTTGGAGGCCCCACTAAGTCAGCCTTTTTGAAAGAGACAACAGCTCATTCAGTACAGATAATGGCATTATTCTATTGACACTTTAAAAAAAAGTTCAGTAGCTAAGATAGGGTTGGATTCAGTACAAAAACCCAAAAGCTGTTTTCTTGCCCCCAAGACAAAGGCACCATTTTTTTTTTATGTATATAAATAACAAAAAACAAAAGGAATGTCTTTGTTGTTGATCAGCATTTTTTAGAGTGATAAGAAAAAATGCTTAGCTTCAGAAACCAACTTAAATAGCACACAGAACAAGATAAAATCCAAGATGTGGGGCCATATGAGATTTGCATAAAAAGATTTCTTTAGGCAGCTGCCTTCTCAGATCAGTGCACAATTTTGATTGGAGAGATGAAGAGAGAAAAGGAAAAATGAGCTACCCATAAATAATTTTTTTAAGTGTCGTTTCTTAATATTTCAGATTCTTAAAGATAATAGGGAATCACAAAACTCACTTTTTTAGATATCACTGCAAATATTCAAAGATCGTATTTACCTACAAATGTCACCTACCCTGCATAGTTTCATTTCAGAAAAAAAGATTCAAATATAGCTGACCTACATATATTTGCCTTCTTTTCTGCCTGTGATAGGGCGTGCCACTTGATTTTTTTGACAGAGCAGTGCAAGCAGATGAAGCGCATCCAGAGGGATAATCTGACTAGCATGCTCAATCCATCTGGATCACATCAGCTTTTTCCCCTCACACAAGTACATAGGAGAGAGGCAAAGGAAAAATCTGATGAATTGCTCCCCCAGATTAGCTGGCCACTTACGTAATCTTCAGGCTCATTTCATAAAATATGTCCTCAATACTCTTCTAACCTCACCATACATCACGATTTCCAACTCAACCCACTCAAAAGCCTATGTAGCATCTAGGGTGCTTAATCAAGCACGTGAACAGAATATCCCTGAAGATTTCATCACACAAAGTGCATTCTAGCAACTTTTAATGAATACTTACTGAATTAGCTCAGCTACTTTAAAGTGATGTTTTACAATCATTTAAATAATCCTCTTAGTTGTTCAGGATCTTTTCAGCAATGAGATCATTGATGAGAACAACACATGAAATCTCTATCCTATCCGTTTCTGGCCGAATATGCGTTCCTTTTGCAGAAAGAGAACAGAATGACCATCCACTCTATTCCCCTACCCTTTGGTAGGGAGAACTAATTAATTGCTGACTGGCGGTGGTGTAATCTCTTCCTACAGACCTGCAGTGATGGAAAATGTATGGGCTTCATAGGAAATCTGTTCAAATATTTCACTGTCCATAATGCTGCAAAGTTCTTCCTAATGTCTTTTCCTAGGCAAGTGCTGAACAACTCAAACAATAAATAGACCCAATTTCTTTTGAATCGTTTCAAGAACCCCCAAAGCAACCTTTCTGGGGCAAATGAGTCAAATTTCTTCTGAGGAACGTGTGGCTACATTTTTACAGAGATTCAAAAGAACAAGTAGATACTTGATTTAACAGATGAAAGTGCAAAGCTCTGAAACTGTATTCCATGCACAACCTTAATATGTAAGGGTTTCAGCAACTCTATCTGCAATTAACATATTGTTGCATTGCCTATTTGAACTTTTCTGGTTAAAACATGTTATCCAGCCACAGCTAATATTCCCTTGATGTGCAATAGCAGTGAAAACACTTCATTCACCAAAAGCCCTATTTATCCAACTAGAGCTGTACCTGTCCTCCTTTGTTTTAATTTTCTGGGCTCTGTTGAGTCAGAATCTTGAGACACAATTTCCATTTTCTCAAATGTTTCCCAAGAAGGGATTAGAAGGCTTTAACAAACTGGTAGAACTAATTTCTGCTTTTAAAATGCTGCCATGTCCTGGTAGCACATTAGTTGCGTCAGGTTTGGACACAGTCACTCAAATACATCTTACTCCACAAAGACAATACTGCAATATCCAGCAAGCATCCCCAGGGATGTGTGCAGTCATCCAGTCCTTATGGTTGTTGCAGTAATCCTGTGCTTTTTCACATCAACAGGATTGTACATGTGGGGAATACTGTGAGAATCACAGTTTAAACCCCAACTTTGGGATATGTCAGAAAATATGTTCTCCACTCTCCTTTCTGCTCTTGCACAAAGAAGAAAAACACCCTATTCTCTTATTATAGTGGGTAAAGCCACAATTCCCAGTGAATCTACAACCAGGATTTTCTTATGTAGGAACTCCTCCCTGGCAGGTTACTGGTCCCTTCCTTCTCCTTCTTACCATGCACAACAGCTGTGACTGATGTGTCTGAACCCATCTGTATCTGCTCTTTCTGTACAGAGCTGAAAGGAAAAAACGAGCTATAGGACTTGGCTTTCTTTAAGGAGCACATCACAGCTAATCCCCGGTCTCATGAGACCAAGAGAGCCGATACTCCCTGTCACAGGATGGTTCAGGAATGGAGACGCTGTCTAAATTGAAGAGGTCTGGTGCAAGAGGTTTCCAAGAAGGAAGAATGAAAACTGGCCTGTGTAAATGTTTTCACAAGAGTTAATAAAGCTGTACATTCCTGGCCTGTTTTTCACTTGCTAACCAATACTAAGCCCTCAACAGCACAGGGTCAAACTCACCCTCAGGGAGCCAGGGAGTTTGAACATGCCTGCTGACCTGCCAGCTCCAGCCCTTTTGGGAAAGACAGCTGCCTCCACAAGCCCTCCTTGCCCCTCTAATACTTCATCCACTGTTTTACTGCCTCCCTCCCCATTCTCTGTGGTGTAACAGTTTGGGAGCTCTGCTCCCCAAGTTGCTTAAATCACTCCCTTCCCATGGTCACCTCTACCCAAGCTCATCTCCTTCCAGGTGGGACAGAGGCAGATTCAGTATCGTATTTCTTCCCTGTCTGTGTCTCCTCGGGACCTTGAAGCCCTGTTTGTGGCTTCCCATTTACTGACCAGTCATGCCTCCAGAACTGCAGCACCTAGGAACTCTTGTGCCTCTCCTTTCCCCTTCAGGTACTGCCAGGTGGAAGATACTGTTCCTAGTATAACTGAGGGGTGAGATGAGTCACAGTGATGGACCAAAACCGACTGAAACCTATTGCTTTCTGAACTGCAATGTTGGCAAGCATGTGTTAGTACACACTGCCCTAAATTTCAGATTTCTGTGTCAATAGAAAGCAACAAAGAAGACAGATATTTTCCCATTGCACTTTTTCCCAAAGTCCTGAATGGTCTGGAGATAAATTACCACACAAAAAATCTTTCTTTTCAGCCCATATACGGGTTAATACAGGGCTTTGAAACTCAGAGAAGCTAAGATGACCTGCATACGACACATTCTGTCTATAGGAATTCATTATTGATTTAAGGCACTGTGGGAATGAGTCAGGACTTTTGCACCTACCAGTGAAATACCTTTGCAAATAGTTTTTAAGATTTACCCCTCTCCTTTCTAAACACAGATTGCAGGGCTCCTCCCTCTTGCATGGTGCACCAGTTCCCATCAGCATTTTAACTCGACCAGTGGCTGTCTTTCCAGCAATCAAATTGCGCTCCGACAGAAGCAGGCCAGGTAAATTCTTTGTGAGATCCTGATACAACAGTAGACCAAGGGCTCTACCCTGGATTGAAACCAGAAAACCCATGCTAAGGGATGGCTGTAGATTGCTTATCACTGGCAAGTCATGGCTGGCATAACCAGGTGTGCTCCAGCAGCTGCAACTCCAAGCATGTCTGCTGACAGTGGAGATGGCAGATGCATGAGCAGAGGTCTGCCAGTTCCCCTGATTAGTGCTGGGACTAACTTTAGTCTCTGGCCAGCTCTGTGCCAGAGACAAGAAGGTGTCACAGCACTATTTCCCATCACCTCTGAAAAATTCTGTCCTTTGCAGCACTCATCTCAAGCCTAGCCTGATAAGGGTTGAGCCTTGAGCGTTTCTCACAAGGAAAGCTGGTTTGCTTTAACTTGTGTATTGAACAGCAGCTCCTGCTGTGCCAAAGGCTACTTGTAGCAGTTGATTATTTCCACATGGCTATCTACAAGCTGGAGCAGCCTGTGGTGCATCTAACTTCACACCAGGAAGATAAGACACTGGAGGTCCCAGCAGGGCTGGAGCTGGGCTGCACAGGGAAGGTGACTGAGTCCAGCAGAGACTGAACAGAATCAGGGTACCCAAGCAAAGCAGGGAGTCCACAAGGCCACTCATGTTGCTTATCTATCTGCTGAGGCTGAACCCTTTCCTGCAGGCAAGACCAGCATATTTTTAAGTATAGCAGTACACCTAAAGCAGTACAACCTCTCGTATGGATACATTGACTCCTGTGTAATTTATTTACAGAAAGTAAGAGGTGTAATTTACACCAATGTAGACACTGGTAGCCCTCATTGTCTTTACTGCTTCAGCCACACTGCAAGCTCAAGTCTCACATTGCAGCTGCTCTCTCTTTTATTTTATAAATGTTAGCTTGTTGTGAACCACTTGGAGATTTCCTAAGCCTGTCTTGGACAAGTTGCCTAATCTCTCTATTTTTTCTCCCCTGGTCTGTCATCAGGCAGAACCTTTCTTTACTGCTACACAGCCAAAATAGTCCACTTACAGACACCTTCTTTTGGGGAGCAGGGACACCAAGTCACTCCCCAGCACAAAAAGGTGGAGCCAGGCAAGCCCCAAAGCTCTGCCTGAAGCTACCCCTTGGGAGGAGATGCTCTAACCTTGGTTCTCTGCTAGCCCACAGACACCTTTTGCCAGTACTGGTGTGGAAACTTTTCTGCTTCTCTCCTCTCCATGAACATGACAGAATGCCAAAATCCAAGTTAAGAACATGCCTCTGTCAATGTGCTCCATAAATCTATCTCAAAATAGTCATCTTGGTCAAAAGACATTTCAGTACTTTGGTTCAAATGTAGATGATCTCATAGCGGGAATTGCAACAAAATGAAGCCATTTATTAAAGACAGAAGATTTGGAAATCCGTTGAAGACCTAAAACTCGGAAAAACATATTTATATACATCCATTCAATATAGATTTTTATTTAATTGTTTCCAAATACCTTAGCTCAAACCGCTGATGCTATCCCATCTCCATTCAACATAACAACAGAGGTCAAATAATAGAAAACTGTATTTTTTCCAGATACTACGTGGAAACTTAACTAGATAAGTAGAAGATGGCCATACATATAGCCTAGCCTCTGATGCTTCATATCTGTCTTGGTAAATGTTATAGGATGCACATTGCTGTCTATAACACTAAGGGATTCATAAACTGTGACCTTCCTACATTGGCACTTCTTGGAACACAGGCTGCACAGGTTTCATATCAGGATTGCTCAATACTAACTTTAAAAAACTACTATAACTAGTTGTGTAGAAAACTTTGGTTTTAAAGCAGTTGGGTACCCTGCTTCTAGATAAGAATTATAAAATCTACCAGAATAAAACAAATGCAATTCGGTCACTTTTAAAGGCTCAGGGTTTTTTTGTCAACTCACACGCACATGAGTGGGCAAAATAGGAGATTAAAGTAGCCTAAAAATTTTGCAAAGTCTAATCCAGGCGCAGTATTCATTCTCTAGAATTAAAATTATTCTTTATCACTTCACATTCACCATGGTCTAAATGAAGGACTGAAAAATGTCCTAGTTGATGTGGAATAAGCAAGCCAGTAAGAACTCACATCATACTTCTACACGTAGGCAGGCTACCTGGTGAGTGGTGTGTGCAGTAGAAGACCCATGCCTGTTTTCCACGTACAGCAGACCTACCAGATCATGCATACCCTATGAAGAGTTCCCAATGGCACAGGTTGATTTTTAACCCAGTTATACTCTGGCCCACTTGGGACTTCACCCTGGCAGGGATCGGGAAGTTGCTGACATTGCTCATCAGTGCTCCCCATGGAGGAGCAGGGCGCTGCCCAGTTGCCAGCCATTGCCTAGCACATGGTGCACCTACGAGGCAAATCCAGGAGACCTGGGACACTGTCCCCTAAAAGGCGTGATGCTGGCCGGGAAGATCCCTATGGCTGCTGCGGAATTCCATTCCTTGCTAAATCTAGGCCCTCTCTGTGAACAGGGAGTGTGTCCTCCTAAGAAGTGGGTCTCATGGCAATTTCAGAAGAACTCTTGTCAGGATTGTCTATTTGGGCATCCACGCACTCAGAACTCAGATGTACGCCCAACTGCATAAATGTAAAAGACCACAGCTCAGAATTGAGAAAGGCTAGAAAACCTAATGACAGGCTGAGGAAATGAATTCCTGGTAATCACTCTGAAGAGAATTTTCTCTCCCCGAGGGCCAGGGAGTGCTGCCTGCCAAGGAGGAAGGGTTTCTACCCTGGAACACCTGGGTTCCACTCAAACAATCTTGGTAATAAATATCATGAAATACGATAAATTATACCTACTTGAGCTGTGTGCCTTAAGCAATTGACATTTGCAAGGTACAAAGAAATTCCCAAAATGAAAGACAGCATATGTGGTGCATGAAAAGAATTACACTGTTGCCTAACTTCATTCCAGAGGAAAGCTCCTGCTACCTGGAATTGCAATGTATGTGCTGCAAAGGAGAGATGATGTGTGGGACCCTTACTTTCATGGTGAACAGATTTTTGCCATAATTAAGTTAATGAAAAGAGTATTCTGCTTTCTGCTTTCTCTGGATCTTTGAAGCAGGACTAGGGACACATCTTCCTCTCCAACAGAGAAAGCATAAGTTCTAAAATTCATGTCTGCCTACAGATCATATGTTGGTTAACATAAGGTAGATGCTGTGATTTTTGTAAAATTCACTGGTCCTGAAACAGACTGAAAAAAAGATCTTGCAAGTAGGCAATAGAGCGAAGAAATGCTCACGTTTATTTCTGCGACAGAGGTTTGAGATTCCCCAAACTGCAGGAAGCCTGGAGGCTACAGCTTCATCCCACAGGTGGATGTAGACGTCTTGGTGAGGTGTGGGTGTCCCCATTCCCCACTACCTCAGAGGACGGAGCAGTCTTGTCCTCGACCAAGTCCGTCTCCTGCCCTGCATATGAGAGCTCTGCAGTGGCACGGGAGCACGCTGAGGACTGACACACACAGCTCCTTCGCCTTGCTTTTGTCCTTGGGTGGATGGAGAGCGCGCATGGGGACTTATTCCCTTACCGTTTGTTTTCCTGGCTTTCAAAATGGGCCGATGAGCAAAACTCTCTCAGAGAAGCTGCCTGTAACTGTGTCTGCGTGGAGTAACAATGCTGTCAAGCATCTTCTGCTGGTGCTGAAAGCAATGCTTGATGAGCTTTTACAACAGGATCAACTTGCCAGACAATCACAGCACTTAGCTGTGGTAAATTGGTTCCTGTCAAACAGAGGAAAAAAGCTTATCTCTGTACATGCATCATGCCAAGCCTGGGGTCAGCTCCACCTTTCTGTTTGATCCAGCTGAAAACTATTTCCCATGCTCTCAGTGGAGTCTGCAGACCCTGGGTGGCTGGGGTCTTGGCTCTGCAGGCAGGGAGGGGAGGGGATGGGGGTGAGGATGGGGGAGAGGGGCATGGGGGAACTTTCCTTCTTGGTTCACAGCTGGTTTACATCGCCATTTTTCTGCAGACCTGCTCTGGGTTGGCACCCGTGGCAGTGAGAGCAGGGCGAAGCATGGGGGCTCACGGCAGCAGCCTTGAGGGGGACCCTGGTCACTGCCTCACCCCGCTCCAGTGCCCAGGTGCCACTGGCCAAATGCAACAGGCAGCCCGCCTTTCTGCCTTGCCCCATTCCCACCATTGAGGGACCTGACACAGAATCTGTCCTGGAACTAAGCCCTATCTTGGCTACCTTTATAGTCAGATTGGTACTGTCCTGCTCATCTGCCCTGTTGAAGACACCTATTTTGGGAAGAGATGAGTCGCACCATTTCTCTCCACTGTCCACTAACGCATGGAGATGAAGTGTAGACACTCACATTTGGTTAAATGAGTCCAAGTCTCAGTCCTGACCCTTCCTGCTCTATCAGTATACATCCTATGGTCCAGCTCCTTCAACATTAAGAATAGTAACCTGAAAACTGTATCTGCATTGGTTTTTCTTTTTCAATAGATGCCTCTAATGATGTATATTCAGGAAGAAAAAGTTCTGATCCTCCCTTGAAGGTAGCTGTTGCTCTCCTGAGTCTGATAACAGCTTTCACACTTGCCTGGATGAATTGCAAGGCCCTTATTCCAGTCCATGGGGAGTTCTTCCAATAGCTACAAGAGGCTCTGCAGAAATGTTGCAGACATTCTCTGCATCCCACTGACCACATAATATTTTCCAGGAAGATGAGGGATTCCTCTGCTTATGTGCCCTTGAGACAGGCTTCAAGGGTATAAAGCAGCAAGAAAACTCTGAGGTACTTGTACATCATCAGTGAAAATGCCTGTGGCACACTGGAAACAGAAGGGTCATGGCTGGCATAAAATGATCGTAACATGAAAAATGAGGGCTCCTAGAGGATTTGCACAGGCTGTGCTATTGCTTGACATAGTGCACTCCACAATTTTCTCAAGGATCCACTGAAGTTCTAGAGAAACTAGGGCACCTGGTCGGCACTGTTACTTGACTTGTCAGGAAATGATACTGCTACGGGACAGACTCATGAGGGAACCTAAAGCTGGTTTTGTTCCAGACTGGGAAAAAGCCAAAATGCTTTCACAAAGCAGAACAGAGTCACAGCTCCTGCCTCCATAACTTTCATCTTTCTTAGTGCCTCAGGAGCTACCCCATCAAAAATACTCGTGCAAACACTATATCCTTGCAAAATATTTTCACCATCAAACCAGTACCTGGATATGAAATAAAAACTGCTATTAAAATGTTCAAACCAGCTCTCCACTGTAGGTTTATCTGGCTGCAGGAGCAGGATCTGCTTTATATTTCACAAGATTTAAACACTTTTTTCAGAACTTTGACTGAAAAATGCAGAGTATTTGAACACTAGAATAGCACTTGGCACCATGGACGTTTGGACACAGTGCAAAAGCACCTGACTCAAGGAAATGCTTTTCAGAAAAACCTTTTTTGGTAAAAAATGCTGTTTTGTTAATAACCAAACAATTTTGTGGAAGCATGTCAGCATTGACCAAAGCTGTCTTGAGTCCAGGATGGAATTTTTGCTATAGAAAAATTGTAAACCCAGAATAGCCTAATAATTGTCACATACTCTCCTGCCTCAGCCAGAGCAGACAGGAACTCAGACCAGACAGGATCCCACTTCTTGAGGTCCTGGTAAAGACAGCAAACACTTAGGAAAATAAATTTGGCTCTTTTATGATTTTGCTTAAAAGTATTAAAGAGACTTGTGTTTTCAGCTTTATTACTACAAGGGGTAATTTAAAACCCTTAGGTTTTTCCAAAACAGAGTTATTTTCACTGTAATACATGAGCCATTGTGTCTAGTGAAAGTCCTGGTTTCCCACCACAGTCGATGGCTGGGACAGCAAAGACTCAGCATGTTCACTCTTGTTCACAACAGACTTTTGAAGCAGAATGTTGCATCCTGAGTCAACAAGACCCTTGCAATTTCCTTAGCAAACATACACACACTCTGTTGCCACTGCTGGAGGAGCATTTCCAGTCCCAACATGACTGTGTCATCTTCATTTATCTCATATGCCTTGATCAAGATACTCCTCAATAGCCTGTAGGGGAAATGGGGCCTCATCTACTATCTGTCAGGCTGTTGACAGCAAAACAAGATCTGTTTCCTTTGGGTTTGTGGTATTTTCATTGGGTTCTTCTTAACTTTCACATATCAGTGAAAGAGCCAGCCTCAAAAGTGATGTTCCAGCAATTCAGTGCAATAAATTAAACATCTGCTGGTGGAGATGGCCTCACACTGAGTTTGAAATTGGTCCTATAGGTCTGGGAAGGATCCCCTACCATGCTTGTCTCCTGCCAAAACAAAAAAAAAACTTATAGGGGATTTATGGTCAAACTTTTGCAAGCTTGTCTGCCATTTGGTTTTAATTGGCAAAATTATTTTGAAAGGAAAACACAGGCTTACCTGTCAGATAAGTGCTGTTAAAAATGCTACATCCTGGACTTGTGAGGCGGTTCTGGCATCGTGGTGCACAGAGGCATCCTAGGCAGATAATGACATCTCATTCTGGTTTGAATCTGTGACCAGCTGTCAGTGCAAGCTGAGTAAATCTGAGCCTCATACACATGGTGACATCACTGCAGATTGACAGGCCTCTTTCCATGGGCTGAGCATGACAGGCCTCTCTCCATGGGCACCTGCACTACATACATCTGCAGGAATTACAAGGGGATGAAATTTATCCTAGACATTTTTTCTCCTGGAACTATATAAAGATGCCTTATTTTGTCTGCCACGCACCTGCATGGACAGTTATCATGACACAGATGATAGGTGAGTACCTTAGTCCACTGCATATAGTTTCTTAAGTGGACTGGCTGTTCATCTGATTCATTTTTCCAAGCAACTGTATTCACTGAAGAGTGAAATGAATAGCCTGGTTAGTCTGTTGCGGCTGCCGTAGTTATTATAACTGGGTTTTATTACCATTATTGCTATTATTTTTTATTTATCAAAGTACTGCTAAGCAAGAAGGTTTCCTTGTTCCAGTCATTGATCCCAGAGAGGATACTGTCTAAATAGATAGTGCAGAAGAGAAGAGTTGCAGATATTAGTTAAGTGCAAAGGTAGATTCAAAGGTGTGGTGGCAGCCAGCACCACATCAACTGCACAGTGTGATGGCTTAAGGTTTCTGGAGGGAAGGCTCAAAGGTGTGGTGGCAGCCAGCACCACATCAACTGCACAGTGTGATGGCTTAAGGTTTCTGGAGGGAAGGCAGGAAGTTACCTGCAAAGGGTGGAGCTGAAGGGGAGAGGTGATGGGAGAGGGAAGTTGATGAGATTTGCACTGGTAAGCTTTTACTCATATAGTCTCTCTTTCTGAGGTGATGAATGCAAATTTTAAAGTGAGAAAACATAGAAGTCCCTCTTCCAATCCAAACAAAACTCATTGAACTGAAATTTGTCAAATGATAGTGTCAGAGCAGATAAACCTAAACTCCTTGTATGAAAAAAGCATCTCTAAAAATAAAACCATATCATTTCTTATCCATGTATGTCAGCCATTCCTCAGCTATCAGGCACTGCCGAGCCACTGTGTTAGAGAAATTACTGGGAGCATCTGGAAACACCATCTGCTTGCATTTACTAGCTGGTTCTTCTGTCTGCGTTCATTATCACTGATCCTTTGTAAAGAAGTGGTGTTCCAAAAATACTTCTCTGTAGCAAACCTCACCATTTCCTCATGGCTTGGCTTCGCAGCACTCGGCTGTGCACATTCCGTCCCTGTCCCTACTGGGACAAGCTCAGTGACAGTCGCTTGAGGGATGGGCCCTCAGTGTTTCAGACAGAGACAGGAATGTGATCCTTCAGCAGGGGGTTCTTCAGTACCAAAAGAGGGCAATCCAATCTTACGTGTCAATGTCCAATGGATCAGAAAATGCATGTCAGCACCAGTTCAAGATATTTTAACAGCCCTTTATACTCAGTGGGCTATGACTGCCTTAGGGCTATCCAACAGCAACCACAGCTACGGCTTCGTGGTGGGTCACCATCGTGTTAGGCAGATATACCCCCCCAGTAATGGGAAATTAGCTCAGTTTTGCTAGCAGAGTAGTTGTCTGCAAAACCCGCCTGGAAAGCAGCCAGTTATCTCTCTGCTCTGCTATGCCTTCCACTGCTCTGTGCTTGACTTCTGTAAACCCAAATATAAGCATATGCTATCATTAGCTCAGAGGCTTGCCTAGTGACAGGTAGCGCAATCACCCAGTACCAGCAGCAGAACATGGGATGCATCCCACCACAGACATCAAAAGATTGTCAATAATTTCAGCTGGCCCTCTAGAAACCCCCCTGAACTTCATGGGAGTCTTTCCACAGAAGTTGCTTGCTGTTTGATGGAGCCCAAGTGAAGAGGGAATGGTTGTACAGACAATTCACTTTCCCTGTACATAGCAAAGGTCAGAGAGGAGGAGGTGTTGTGCTACTGTACTTCTTTAATTCTTTTTACTTACCAGGTCCTGAGCTCAAGGCGAGGTTTTCTTCCAGAACTTCAAGTGCCTAAAGCAATGCCCAGAAACACAAAGCTAAAGGATATGAGGGAAAGAGAGATCAACTTTACATTTCTGTAATTCCCCCTGGGTAGAACGCTTATTTGTTTAGGAGAATAGCTGCCTTTGCTTAGTTTCCCATATGACAATTATCTGCTCAGTCTTATCTTCCAGTGACTCATAGGATGTGTCAAAAGGTGAAGAGAAACTTTATGGTAACCTCTTCATAACCCTCTTGTAAAGTCTGTTTTCTTTGGACTCTCCGTTTGTATTTGTAATCGGTGGGCAATTTCCCCTCATCTCTCCATTTTCCACCCTTCTTTTTTTCTAATTGAAAACTTGGTAAAGTTGAGGTTCCTTTATGTACCAAAAGCCCTCCCCCTTCCTGCCTTGCGTGTTGTGTGCGTTCATCCAATTCCCCTCAGGCCACATCCTCAGCTACTGAAAAACAGCAAAACTCCATTGCCTCCATAGGGATGTCCATCGGTGCTCCAGGAGGACTGCTGGCCCGCCCCAGGGAAGAGCAGTGCCCTGGTGTAGCAGGTGATGGGCTGGATAGAGTCTTTGGGGGCTCCTACCCTACCTGTGGGAAGGGTATTTCCTAGCTGCTTCCAAACAGAATCATTCCTGCTTGAGATAATGTATTCTGATACCCTGAAATGCTTCTCAGCCTGGCTTGGGGCTGGAGGTTTGTAGCCTTTCAAGCAATGTTCTTGGGAAAGATGCCAAGAGCATCCCAGCAATGTGTTTGCCTCCATTTCCTCTTAAATCTCGAATAAAGTCTCCCCACAGCCGCCCAGCCACTAAATACAGATCTCAGAGGCAAAGTGCTCACCCACTCCACTCTGCACATCCTTTTGCTGCATGGGATTGTCCACCAGCCCTTCCATGTTAACAGTCCTGACTCTGAGTCATTGCTGCAACAGGAGACTAACTACCTGGCAAGTGGGTCACCCCCAGCTCCTAGGCTCTGGAGTCCCCAGGCAAGCCAATACTCCTCAGGACATCCTTCCGTGTGTGTCTGATTCTCAACGTGGATTTAAACAGCATTAAAACTAAAGGAACTGAGCTTGTGGATAACATTAAACTTGTGCTTTAGTGCTTCAATGATGGATTTAAACAGGCATGTAAATATTTTGTTGAATTTGTGAATGCCAGCCTAGTGGGACATTTTTGTTTATTGTTCAAATATTAAAAGTTGATCTTAGTCATACAGAAGTGTACCTATCTGCTGCAATGAACACATACCAAATGGAGAGCCAGAAGAGCAGAGAAAGTGTATTTCTTTGCTTTTTTCATTTATCAGTGACCAAGCATGTGCAGATGCCTGGGAGATGAGTCTGGAAAGTGAAGGCAAAACGAATGCACAGAGCAAAATGGAAACAGTCCTTGCTTTTGCAGTTACACAGAGCAGTATCATCTCAGTGTTAGCAGCAGCAAACTTTTCCACTCCCCATCTGCTAGCATTCATTTTAATTCCTGCTGCAGTGTACTATGGAAAATATGGGGTTAGGGAGTCCTTTCTTCTTTCTTAACTCATTTGTTTCTCTTTTCACCCATAGAGGAAACGTTTCTGTTTCTACAGTATGTCCATTTTCAGTGGATTGTTTTTCATCACCAAATGAAAAAAAAAAAAAGAAAAGAAAAAAAAGCAGTAGATTTTTTTCTACAGACCTAATGTCTGAGTCACAGTCAGGAAGAGGGTAATGTACCTTGTTCCAAATGGCATCAGTGCTGCATCTTTCCAGACAGTTTTTTTCTCATAGCCAGTTACAGGAAAAGTAGGATGTCAGTTTAAAATAAACAACTTTTATGCTCTCCATACATAACTGTAGACTTCAAGCTACAGACAAACCTCCTACCAAGCTGCCCCTCTCTGAAGCCTCTATAACATTTCAAAGTAATTCATGGCAACCAGACCACTTCTTGTAAATTGGTCAGGCCTTCACCATTTTTGGCCTTGATTCAAGAAATATGGTTAATCAGGACTGCAAAAAACTTCATATCAAGCATTTGCTTGTAGAGTTTTTCAGGAGTGAAATCTAAGTTGATTTCTAGTCAGGAAATATTTATGAACAGAAACTGATTTGGGGGACTCTGTCTCAAATGTGGACTTCTTAAGAAGACCCTCCTTTTGTAATATACCTTCTCAGGAAGAAGGTCATCAACTACTGCACATTTCTTAGGCACGGGATGCCATCAGAACAAATATTGCTCTCAGAAGTATGAAAAACTACAGCATCTGTTCAAAGTCTGCTAGACAAATGAAGTTCAAGACCACGAGAGGTCATCAAATGAAAAACAACACTTTCTTTTCTGACATCATTAACTTTGCTCTCCACCAGGAGTAATGTGAGATGACCATCTAATCTGCTGCAGAGGTCAGGTACCTGAGCGCCAATCTCTTCGCTGCTCCTTTGAAAGATGATCTGAACAAATGGTTAGAGAGGTCTTGCAAAAAAATATGCAAAAAGATTCAAGCAGATAAATTAGGCAAGCTCTTGGCAACAACTAATCGAATTAACAAATCCTGGGAGTTTGGGCCATGTGGTCTAAAGAGGCTAGTTTGACTGTACGGTGCACTGTTGTGGAAGACCAACAGCAAAAACAACGTTATAGATCGGGAATCTTCACGAGGCCTCCTGGCTTTCCAACAGGTAGCAGGCCCCACAGAAGTTATCTTCTTTCGTTTTTAAAACAAATAAACTGTTTCGTCTTGGGTAAAAGCAGAGAGGCAAGTTAAAAACTATGTAAGATAGTTGTAAAGCTCAGTGTTGTAAAGCAAGTGGAAGAAAAGAAGGTTATCAGGAGTAGTCAGCATGGATTCACCAAAGGGAAATCATGCCTGACCAATCTGATAGCTTTCTACGATGACATGACTGGCTGGGTAGACGAAGGGAGAGCCGTGG
>Ga0065711_1041282_pt1 | contig 16265 bp, 2 predicted proteins | sample Hoacrofraction12_FD_59098 | JGI IMG/M metagenome (GOLD analysis project Ga0065711, IMG submission 59098) | Hoatzin crop microbial communities from Cojedes, Venezuela - Epithelial fraction 12 v2 (version 2) | ecosystem: Host-associated > Birds > Digestive system > Esophagus > Crop | place...
GATAGGGCCAAACTCTTTTTAGTGGTGCCCAGTGACAAGACAAGGGGCAACGGGCACAAACTGAAGGACAGGAAGTTATGTCTGAACACGAGGAAGAACTTCTTCACTCTGAGGGTGATGGAGCCCTGGAACAGGCTGCCCAGGGAGGATTTCGTGTCTCCTTCTCTGGAGATATTCAAGACCCTCCTGGACGCTGTCCTCTGCAACCTGCTCTATGTGACCCTGCTTCCGCAGGAGGGTTGGACTAGATGACCCACAGAGGTCCCTTCCAACCCCTACCATTCTGTGATCCTGATTTCTTATAGCCTTTCCCGTCAGCTCACCAGTAATTATAATGAAGCTGGTACTACTGATGAACAATGTAGGGAAAAAGCAAGGCCAAACTTTCCTTGTTTTCATATTAGATTTATCTTCCATGTGGCTTAGTAGGAAAAGAACCTGGAACTTTAAAATTAACTTGCTTTGTAAAAGAGAGGAACATTTCTGCAGAGACTATATTTCTTCTTGGCTATTCTTTTTCTAAATATTTTAAATTAATAAAGTTATCGACTTGCTATGTCTTATTTGTTTACACCCTCCCAATAATGACAAAGGAAAAAAATTAGCAATTGCTTTAAAGTTTGTTTCATATGAAATTCCCCAGCATATGTTTGACAATTTACTGGTTATTCTTGTATGAACATGAATCATACTGTCTCTAACACTTAGAAAGTTGAAAGAAAAATTAAGGCACACAATTAAAGAATTGAGTGAAAAAAAATGATTGAATTGATAGAAAGTTGAGAGAAAAATTAAGGCACACATTTAAAGAATTGATTTAAGATGGCAGTAGGCAAAAAAAGTTCGTCAATTTCAGTACTAATTAGTGTCACATAGTATTTGGGGTCTTTTTTGCTGTGATGGTGAGTCATATATTTGAATATATTGATGTGTTGATACATAAAACTGAATTCGTACAAATTTCATAATTATTTTCACATTACAGTTTTTAAGGATAGGGCTAACACATAGTTTTATATTTTTGCAGAAAACGTTTAACTTGAGTACAGAAATTGATATGTATTCATGGCTATCGGACAAAACCATGCCACTGAGATTTAACCTTTCTATGATTTAATCTTGTGGTAGCCTGATTTCAAACAGCAGCACTTCTACATAGCCTGAAGTTTTACAAGGATTGATAAAAAATCAGCCTTTGATGTTAAATGTCAAAATAAAACCCTAATTGTGCTCAACAGAACATATTACGAGAGAAGGAAAACAGTTAAGAGTTGTTGGTCAAAGCAGATATGAAATAACGCTAGGTTGCTTTTAGGTAACTTTGAAAATATTTCCATTTATGTGGAGAAGAAATATCCCATAACAGGTGGAATGTCAATTATATGCAGTATTTATTGTGCCTTACTGCATATTAAAATAATATAGATGAGAATAATCAAGATGAATGGAAGGTCAACAAGAACAGAATCATGGGTAGATCTAACTTAGATTTTTAAGCTAGGATCCAAAGTGAAGAGTTCTCTCACCTAATCATTAAGGCATCAAGGACACCACTCAACCTCATTCTCCCTGATGAACCTTACCTGGGATACTCCCGCTGTCCAAGGCCAGGATTTCATTTTGGCTCAGTAGAAGACCAGCCTTGCCCCAGTGATGACGTGGTGGTACCTGCACCCACTCCTGTCTCTGGCACTGTCTCTGGCTGGCTTTGACCTGCACTATGATGAGTTCATCTCTTGGATGAGCCAGTCAGGCCCAGCTCTCCCCTTGACAAAAGCACCTTGGGGCCCTATTGACAGCTGCAGCTCTGCTCAAGGCACTGAGCACTGGGGGAAAAGGCTTTAAAAATGAGGAAATTCTTAGCTTCAGAGTCATAGAAAGGTATTTAAATTTTTGGAGAATTAACTACATATGTTTGATTCACAAAAGCATAGTTGGCTTTAGTTCTAACACAAATACTAACAAAACTGAATTTCTTACTTATATCCTTGACTGATGTTTGCATTATTCCTAACGAGCTAATGAAAAACTTTAACGTATGATATTCAGCTAGATTAAGCTGGTGATTTTCAGCTAACTATGGAGCAAACAGTAGCATGTTAATTTAAAATTGCAGCATTGTATCAAGTGAAATGCAATCACTTAGTCCAGTAATCTACTAACTAGAGCATAAAACAGAGTTTATAAATCCCATAATAAAATACCCAACTGGGAGGTTTTGTAACAGATTTGCAAATTCGTAGATCCTTATATATGGAGAGCAAAATAACCCAGGCCTTCGGTGTCCTGAGAGAGTCCTCTATGGACCAGGTACAACATAAAGAGACTACAATGGTTTCTTCCCCTTCTCATGACTCACAGCTGTAATCCATAAGGCAATACAAAGAAAGTTTTGTCTGGCTCTGAACATTCATATGAAGTGAAGTGGGCATATAATATTTCATAGAAGAAATAGTGATAAGGGCATATACTTACTAGCTGGCTGTTTGTTCCCTGCTTAGACACTTAATTTTCCTCCAGTCACCATCTGAGGACCTTTGGTCACCTACATCCACAGCATGATTGATCTTGGAGCTAGTAATTGCTGAATATCATGGTAAGTGGTCTTTGTGTCAGCATAATTTTTAAAATCTGGATGAAGAATCTCATCGAAAACTACAAGATTTAAGCAATTTTGGAAATGTCATCTATTAAAATAAAAGCCTTGCAAAAGTAATTGCATGCAAATGAGTTTGCTAGGGTTACCAAGAGGAACGATGGCATGCGTACACCAGAAAACGGGAGTGGAAGGGGGACAGTAGTAGGGAAGACAACTGTGTCTTAGAAGTTTACAACAAAGGGAATGTTTTAAAGATGCAGCTTTACTTTTTAAGGTTCTTCTATAGAAGATGCATTGTAATGTTAATTTTTTTTCCTCATATCCTCAATATGATACTTGTGGTTAATATCTACCTGGACTTTAGTAAAGGCTTTGACTCTGTTTCCCAAATCGTCCTCCTGGAGAAACTAGCTGCTCAAGGTTTGAATGGATGGACTTCACTGCATAAAAAACTGGATGTATGACCAAGCCCAGAGAGCTGTGGGGAATGGAGTTAAATCCAGTTGGAGGTCGGTCATGAGCGATGATCCCCAGGGCTCAGTTTTGGGGCCATTTCTGTTTAATATCTTTATCAGTGATCTGGATGAGGGGATTGAGTGCTCCCTCAGTAAGTTTGCAGACAACACCAAGCTGAGCGGATGAAAGGAAGATGAAAAGGAGAATCAAAAGGAAGAAAATTATTTCAGAACATAAAATTCTGACTTTGAGTATAGAATACAATCAGCTTAAAAAATCTGCAATAAGCATGTAACAAGTTTGCATTTCTTAGAATATTTTTTCCCAGGTCCTAATACAGCAGAACAAATAAACAATTTTTAAGCAATCAGTAGGATACTATACACAATGAGTTCTTTCTCCAGAAGTTGAAATCCAGCTATTTAGTCTCAAAAGAAAAAAAAAAAAAAAAGTGGCTAATAGTATCATGAAGACAGAACCTTTCTGTTAGAATGCATAGGACAGAGGGTATAAGTAGTCATATTAATAGCAAGCAACAATGCAGATGAGCAATCTACCAAGAACTTTACCATTAATATTGCTGTAGAATAGCCTCAGCTGCCAAGAACAGCTGGTCACAGATTCCTTTCCGCTATGAATGTTAAGATCTCAAAGTCACCGCTATTTTGTTATGACAGACAAGACAGTGAAGGGTGTACTTGAGTCTGATGCTGTAGAACCCTTTAAATTCTGCTCAAAGAACAAGACAATCCTTCTTTAGAATAGTAATTTAGGCTAATAACCACTTATTAGTATACTGCTACCAACAAGAAAGGGCCAAAACCAGAAATGCAGTCATGAAATAGCGCTTGGTATTTAAATCATTGTATTGGATCAGGGGTTTGACCATTTAAATTAATGCACTGTCTTTTGAAAGGTGTTTTGTATCAGATGTTATCTAGGAAGTGAGAAAAAAACCTGCAGTAGAATTGTAGAATACAAGACTTGGATATATTTTACTTTTGAAGGTCTTGTCCCGTGAGATTAAAATAGGTTTTGTTTATAAAAATCTGATCTTAATATAACATCCTTTCTGGATTAGATCAGTTCTGTCATTATAGCATACATATCTGAGCTCAGTCTCAGCAATTCACCCACTTACAACTCAAAAAAAAAAAGGAAAAGAAAACTTGCAAGAAACAGTATTGTTTACAAGACTGTCATAACCAAGAAGTTCTACGTTGTTCATTGCTCTGCCTTCAAAAAGAAATGTCTGCCTGCTAGTAAACAGATATCATTGTGTATTGCTGGAATAATAAGGAAAAAATAGAGCAAATCTTATTTTATTACCTGCTTTAAAAAATGAGACCCTGTAGCTATAGATTGTCTTTTGACCTTTTCCACAGCTAATGCTAGTTTTAGCAACAGTGCGAAAAAAACAACCCTTTTCAACTTTTAATAAAAACAAGCAGTAGTTACTATAGTTAGGGAAAAGCTTATAATACTTCAAGACATCTCATATAAAAGATTTTTGCTGATTGTGGTTTTATGTTACCTTTGAAATCCATCAACTTAGAAAGTGCTGAATTGTTAATAAGCATTTCTGTGGCATGATGTCACTCTCTTATTAGCCATCTGATCTCAATGAGTTCATTTTCTTTGTGTGTCTAGTACTGCTTTTAATTTTGTTAATTTTTTCACTTTCTGTCTTTATGTTACTATTGGCTATTTTTTATTATTATTATTTATCATCGGTTTTCTATTCTTATTGATAATCTTGCCCTCTTCTTCATAAACATGCCTGAGCTCAGTAAAAAAAGAGGTATGTCTGACATATTAGCAAAGATCATAAATTTACCTCAAACCAGCAGTTAAACGTACTAGAACTAGGGTAAATGTAATTGTGGTTAGGTAGTTGAAGAAATCATAACTGTTAAAGCTTTACTGTTTTCCACTTGAAATTTCTGTAGAAATTTAATCAAAAATTGCCACTTAATTTTTTCCCTGCTAATTTTTCCAGATTTTTTTTTTCCAAAAAAATTAAGATTCATTTTCTGGGAATTTTCCCCAGGTTTCTTTCTCACTGTACTTATCCCTCTTTTGGCCACTGAATTGCACAAGAATGAATAGCAGAGTTGTTTTCAGGGTTGTTTTCTCTAACAGTTAGATTCCTTTGTTTTTCTCCTTCCTTACCTATTTTATCTTAACAAAAAGAATGAAATAGGCAACAAAAAAGAGGAATGTACAAAGACACCTTTCCCATTTTTTTGATGATGTTCATTTTACGAACTGCAGCAGCAAGAAAGTTTCTAAAAAGTTTTAATGCATAAGCAATGAAATAATAAAGCCACTGCTCTATTATAAGAAAAATAAAGAACATCACTGATTGCTAATAGTATCTCTGGAATACTAATGAGAACAATTTTCGTATTAAAAAAATGCATAATCAAATTACTTTCAGAATCTTTGACATAATATTGTGTGACGAGAACTAGTAGAAAATTTTTGAAGATACCAGAAAATCCTTTTGGTATCTGTTTATTTACAAATTTTACATTCCTTTTAGTGAAGAGATAAGCTGATTTACAGAGATAGCTGATTCTAGGCTACTTTTTCTTTTATTTTCTTTTTTTTTCTTTTCCTTTTTCTTTAAAGAGTTGATTACAGCTGTGCTTGCCTTAGGTTACAACGACCTCAACATGGTTTCTGCTAATGTTTTATTTTTATACTTGTTCTCAGATTTTCCACCAGATCAGATCAGATTTTCCTCTTTCAAAAGCATTCAAGATTTTGTCCATTGTTTTTCTCCAAACAGTATTGATCTACAAAAACTAAGAAAGTGACAACAAATTTCTTCTAATGCCTCAGCATCATTTTCTATTCATTCTCTTCCACTTATATATTTACTCAAAGACGCTATTCATGAAATGTGTTAGAAATAACATTTATTCACCAGAAAACAAACCCACAATCTGATTATCTCACTCCCTGTTTTTATAAGCATCCTTAGCAATCTTCTGAATGATACTTTTTCCCAGTAGGCCATGTTGCAATATTGCTTTGATATGTTGTTAGTAACTTTATGTTTTTATTCTCTTCTGTTATGTGAAAGAAGATTCTGAGCGTACACACAATATTCTTTCTTATTGCCTTGAGCAACTGGAGGCTTTTAAAAGAGCTCAATAGCTGGAAAAAGAAAAAAAAAGGACAATTCAGCAGCAATTCTGTTTCTACAGGAAAGAAAGAAGCATATAGGTAGTAAAATGATAATGGGAGAACAGTTCTAACAAACACTCGTGAGATTCAAATCTATGGAACCACAGAGATTTCTAGTTTAATGTGAACATCATGATGTGAATATCATGTTAGTAAAGAAGAGGAAAAAAATATAAAAAAAGAAAAAAAAAATCTGTAGAAGAAGAATGATGAAGTGTCCACATAAAGATTTTAAAAGAACACCAGAGAGCAATGCAAAGACATGGCATGGATATAACCGAAAAAAAGAACTGGGAAGAAGCGAATGGTATTGTGACTACAATCAATGGAAGAGTTTGTCTGTTGCTAAGAGTTAGTGAGAAAGAGCATGTTTCTTTTTTTTTTATTTTAAAGTAATTCTCTTAAAGTAATTAAAATAATTATTCCAAGAAATGGAATTGAACACTGCAAGATTATTCAGAATGGTGAAGCAGTTTTGAAACTGAGAGTTGCAAACCCAGTAAAAGAATTAAAATATCAATTTTTTTCATATTTGGGAACATATCTGTGAAATGAGTCTAATTAATGAACATGTGAAAACAGAGACAAGACTTAATTCACTCTGCACAGAAACCAACTCACATGTCCTTTCTGGAGTTCAGCAACAATAGATTCTGGTTTCTGTCTCCCTAGAAATATAAATGTGTTTGTATATATATAATCAAAAATACACATAAATATGTTTGTTCAGATCCGGTTGTTAGAAAGGCTAGCTCAATTTAAAGGGTCAATCCAGTATTATCCATGATTTCAACAGGGACAATATTGGACACTTGATAACCGTCTACCACCGAGAAACCAAAGTGCTGGCACCCAGAAAGCATGTGAAATTGCATATCTGACCTCCAGCTTTTTGTATACAATAATGGAGGAAATGTGTGTTATCAAGCAGTGCTGCACATTTTTTAAAGTTCTTTCAAAAACCTGTCCCTGAAGATAAACGATGAAAGTCTCTTTAAGAGGAAGAGATATACACTTTCATCTACCCAAAAGGGGAAAAAATCCAAGACATAAATACTAAAGGGAGGTAACTTGAAGTATTTTCCTGCTGATGCGTAAATACCATTGTGCAACATTACAAACTTCAGCATAATTTACGGTGGAACACCTGTAATTAAAAAGCAGAAATCCCTTCATTATCATTCCCAAGAAAGAGGACCACATCTATCACAGTAATAAAAAGAACAAGAAAATTATTCCTGAAATGACTCACATAAAGTAGTGCAGTACGAATGTATTTTACAGCATGTACTATGTTGAAGGATATAGATAAGATAACATACACTAAAATAAAAAATTTAATACTAATACGAAAAATTCTGAGCAAGAATCAGAGATTATGATTAAAGAAACTAGAACTATTATATTAATGCTTTACCTATCAATAAGAATGATGTATATTCTTTCCCCCACTTAATGATGAATTAATAATTGAAGACAAATGGTCTTTTCAGGAGTGCTGGTGCTTTACGCAGGAGTAACGTATGCATTCTTTTTCACACTAAAAAAAAAAGGAAAAAAAGAAGACGTTGACATGCTCCTTATCCTGAAGGAAAAGGAGATGAGTGAGTGTTGTAAAGAGAGCAGAAGCACAATATTGGTAAAACACAGCAATAATAACTCTCAGAAATCTTTTGCTTCAGTAACAGCAAGCAAAGTCATTCACGTCTTGTAACGCACTAAGAGATCCCTGAGGATAGTTAAACATACAGCTACATTACACAGCAGACATGTGTGAACTGGAAGGGTACAAAACCTAAGGGCCTTCTGCTTTTGAATCACAGTTTACTCCCCATCCTGTAATAATAGCTGACTGGAAAAATAACTGTTATCTTAAAAGGGGAATGGTCAGGTTTACAAACATACGTTTCCGTGTCTACTGCATCTTAGTCACAAAGAAATTTGAAAATGAAGTATGAAATTCTGACCATGGCATTTGAAATTAAGGTGTTTGTATTCTGAAAAACTTTGACTGATATTGTAATATAAATAATTATTCCCTCAACAATCAATATCTTCAAAATTTTATTAATGAAAGGCTATTTTCTCTCATGTCCTTTCTCCAAAATATTCCATGTTGTAAAGCAAAAAAACGATGTTTGACTTCTTCTACCGTTTTAACTTAAACCAAAGTGTATTATTGATGAAAAAAAAAGAAACCAGCTAAAAATATTTTGTCATCTTTCCACAAAGAATAAATACATCAACCACATCATAATATTAAGCTTATTTTGAGACATACATAGTTCCAACAGAAGAGTTCATTAATGATAATTAAACTGTTAGAAACCTTGAAAACTAGCATAATTCAACAATCCACCAAAAAAAAAAAATTTCCATTTCTTTATCCTTAGGTAAAGCACACTCAAGTATCAATGAAACCTGTATCATCTAAGCTTTTTTTGCAGTGAAACAGAAATTCGGCAATACCCACAGGGTCCTGGTTTCTGTCTCATCACACCACTCACATATCTATTCCTTTTTCATTTTTCTATAGGAGTCATTCATTTTTCCTTTTCCCAGGCTTACCAAGTCCATTTTCAGAGATGCAAAGGAACAATACAGAGAATTACAGAATAGCAGAAACTTCTGAAAACAGAATATATTTATTGAAAAAAGGCAGAAGTTTGTCTTTTGTGAAATCATTGCTTGGTTTATAAGATTAAAAATGATGCAGTTTGGCAATTGACACCAAAATACACATTTTCAGGGGCTGCCGAAAAACATTCAGTAGACCTATTTAACATGATTATTTTGTGTACTGGCCTCTTTTCGTTGCCTCACTTCTGTGATATACAGTCCATTAAACTGCCTCCGTTGAAGTAATATATTACTTTTCTACAGCTAATTAAAGATTTTATGAATTATTTTTCTTCTGTTTGGCTTGCTTCCTGTTGCAGTCAGATTTAACAACCAGTACTCAGGGGGGTGGACCAGTTCATCCCATGCAATATATGTGAACTACAGAAACACTTTTTACAAGTGAAATCAAAAATCTATTAGAGTCTAACTGATATCTTAATAGCCTAATCAAATAATTGTTGTTATCGCAGGTTCAATCATTGTGGAAAAGGAAAGGAATTAAAAAAATAGCACTACAGAGAAAGTATCAATTATAATAACAGTTGAAATTGTTATCCATACACTTCCTGGTGTCTGCCTCTTTAAGAGAATGCTCATCCTTCTCCTGTTACTCTGGGTCCGTAAGAATCTTTCATTCTAAGGTAACGAGAACTACGGTGAGTGTCGGGAGTCCTGTGTAGGGAGGAATAAAGTGCTGACTGGGGGAGTTTCTTATTATTATTATTCTTGAGGAGTCTGATGATGATGTTAAGTTCTGCCTACTTGCACTGACTCTGCTTAGGGTCATTTTTGTATTTATTCATATATACTAATCACAAATAGTCATTTACATGTCACTAGAAAACACAACCTTGCAAACCAAGTAAAAGCAGTTTAGGGATAAGCTATGAAGAAAATGTAATTAAGCATACATAGCTCTTCTCTAAAACAATTTTTACTCAGTTTGCAAGATTTCGTTTACTAGGAACAACTAGCTGACCATTGATAATTAGAGCTTATACCCCTGGGGGTCTATTAGCATTCTGTGCATGTACTTTAACGGCTTCTGCTGTTACACTAGACTTGCATTTTTGGAGGGTCCTATTAGGCTTCTTCCACTTCTCTTTAACAGCCTTCATATTGTTTTTTAGCTGATAGTATAACTAATGTTGTGTTAGTATAACCTAGCCAGACATTCATCCTTGTCTTAGGTCAATGAATAGTTTGTTGTTTATAAATGATAGTCAATGAAAAGACATATATGTATGTGTGTACGTATAAACACATATCGAGAAAAAAAATCATTGATAACTGCTTGCTATTGCCATCAGCTGCTTATAACTATATACTTCATAACATTACTTCAATAATGATTTACACTTTGAGTCAAGTGTATTTTAGGATATATGCAAAATCATAGTCTTCAAAGAGTACCACTAGTGACATCCCAGCTGCACTTTATGACAAGATCCAAATATGCACCATCTCCACATATTGCCTGATACACATGAGGAGCAAGAGCTACAGTGCATTTTGGTAAGGTAATGATGATTGGGAGACCAAGATGCCATAAACTGGTAACTATGTCACCTAGGGTTTCTAGAGATGTCCATACAGAAGGGTGCCCAAATTACAAAGGTTTCTATTTGTTACTTCGCTTTCTGAAAGAACTGGTGGAATATTTTAGCATGAATAAAGAATTTTCTGTCAATCATTATGTTCTCTTTTTAAGCAGCTGCATAGGTAGTTAAATAAAAGATTTACCTGTTTTTTTGCATACAGCAAATTATTTCTTCATTAGTATGATTTTCCATCATCCAGCTAATTCCATCTGATTCAAGATTTATTTATAAATATGAACATAAACAGAATCTTCTTCACCAGGCTTTCTACAGAAGCAGAAAGATTAGAATAACATTAACTTCCAGCTCAAATATATAAAACTCAAGATAAATTTAGTTCCATGGAATATCCACTCATATAAATCCCTGAGAGTGAAATAATAATTGGTTGGATTGTATTTCTTCAGATGGAATTAAAAGTAACTGTTTGTTTTTGTTGGGTTTTTTTTGTTTGTTTGTTTGGGATTTTTTAATTTGCTGTTGCCTACTTCTTTAAATACAGATGGAAGTATCCTCTTTCTGGCTGGTAAATAATCAGGCTTCTTTTGGATTGTAACATATGGCGGACATGACTACAGATATCTGAACAGATATGTTTTCTGAATCCTTTGAAATATGAAATACTTATGATACTCCTGTGTCTATGGGATTTGGTTTAACTGACCTCTAGGCATTTCAGCGATTGCATAGGATGCTCCACCATAATAAATCTTTCAAGATGAAAGAGCCATTGTTCGGTTTGTCATTTTAATCCCACAGTGTCAATTAAAATATAAGTTCTGCAAAAATTATTTTATATAAAACTGTCTTAATAACATGGACCAATGTGTCATTTTGAGGACTAGTAAAATATTATACAAGCATCCACACGAATCTTTAGAGGATATTTACTAGAAGTCTTTAACTCTGGTAATCCTCGTTGCTGAAACACAAGTTGTGTAACAAGAACCTTTTAAGGAACAAGTGTGAGTTTCATTTTCTGCTTCTTAAGGAGTGTTTGTTTATCAAAGGGCATTTACGTCTTTATGGAAAGTCATCAGGAAGATTTCTAGTTTATTTAGATGAAGATCTAATGTATTTTATCTGTGTTAGGAAAGATGATGATCCAATAATGTTGAAATGTTCAGCCTGATAATCATTCACATATCTTATTACAGTAAAAATCTTGTTATGGGAAAAAAGGAACACACCTATGCAGAACTAAAAAATTGTTATTAATTAAAGTTTTAGTAGTAAAATCAAAGTACATAGTTAATATTTTTATTCTGGTTACTATGCTACAAACACTAATAGATTAAACTAAGTAACACATGCATTTTTTAGCATCTATTTGGTATTTTGGAGCTATGCGCATGATTCAAATGTTAGTCTCAGTCCTGATGTCAACATGCATAGCCTTTCTTACAAATAAGAGTGTCAGGGAAGTTAGGCATATTGTGATCATAGCAAGATCTTCACCAGAGGAATATGATTTTGATGTTGGAACTTTCCTTAATACTGTCTGTTCTTACCTGGAGTTATTCTTGTGCGTTTTTCTAACACAATCCACTTACACTTTTTATTTTTTTTTACTGATTACCTGCTTAAGTCTGATTGTCTTCATCCACAACATTAAAGTTACATGATATATATTCTCCAGCCAATAAATATACAGGATTCATATTTTTTACTTATTGATTGCATGTGTTTATTTTTCTGTATACACACAGTTAAGTTTAAACTGGTCTCATGGATGATAGTCACCTGACCTCTAGATAATTGCTATAACATCTAGAACAGGCTGAATTCAGCTCACACCAGGACAAACCCAGATAAATCCTGAGACCCTGCACTGTCAGATCAAGACAAAGCTTGTGGACTTTTCCAAGTAGTGGTAAAATCTTACTTTCTGGTCTACAGTCTAGACTGCACTAAAAGCTGTGGGAGGGTTTGAGGTATGGAGTATTTTGATTTTTATTATTTTAATACGAGAAATATTATTTAAATTCAGCACTATATCATTGAGAATAAATGAGAATTAGATGGAACTAATGCAATTAAGTCTGATATTGAAATCCAAGAAAATAACTCACATAAGTTGGTACTTAAGCATGATGCATTGGAATTAATTTGATTTCCCCATTCTGAGTACAGCAATAAAACCTCTTTCTAATTATGTCTACTTTTTCCAACCACATCCATAAAGCATCTGAGTGGTCCAACACTCACTCCCATGCAGATTTGTTAGGAATTTTCTGCTGTGCTCCCTGAGCAGCCTGATTCTTGGATCGTATTGAACACATCACAAAAGTATCAGGTACCTCACTAAAAGCAGTTGTGTCCATTTTCCCGTCTTTTTCATAATAGACTGGTGGTGTAAGATTTACTGGGGATCGAGGAACCAACAGGAATTAAATGACGCTGTAAGCCTGAGCATAATCCATATGTCCCTTGACAACATATTAAATTTGTGTCTTGTTATTAAATACACTGCATACAAACAATGTCTGGGCTTCAACAAAACAAAAGAAAATATATTAGAAGACAGAAAGAAATAACTAAGAGAACTTATTTCATTTCCTAGAGAAAGGAAATTAGCTTCAAATATTCTGTATTTTACCTACGTACTGGCAGAATTGGTTTTGTATTTTGCTCAATACTTGTTTTACATAAAATTAAAACCAGGTCATAAAGAAGGAGCTGGAGAAATACCTGAGTGTAAACTAATATGCAAATAGCAGCTTCTTAAACCAGAGGACCTTTCATTTTTTTTGCATCATTAGTCACATTAAACAAAGAAGAAAGGAAGTGTTCCTCCTTCCTATGGCCTATAATCTTGAGATTAGGGTGCTGTCTTGGAAATTGTGGGTATGAGAAGAACAAAGAAACCAGGTGACCCATTTTCTGTCTTTGATTTGGGATGCTTAAAATACATAACATTTAATAAGAAGAATAAATTTTATGTAAATTTTAATACAGTTCTCAGAGATAATGTAATAATTGGTTTATCTAGCTCATAAATGGTTAAGAACACACAAAATATGGTCATAATTTTATTCAGAGATGTTGTATATTGTGGAATGCATTACTGAGCTAGAGTAACTGCTGGACGGGTTTTTTGTAGCCAATCTGGTTAGTGTTTCTGACAACACCTTTTATACATAGCTAGTCTGAATAACTTTTTTATATTATTTTGAGGGTTTTCTACTGTTACAGTATGTCCTTTCACTATATTTATGTCTCTTTTGCATTTTTTCATATCCATATTAGTAATTTGTGTCTTCTTGTAAATTACTGTTCGGATGTGATCCAAAGGCAACCAACAGACATACCAGAAAACCAGACATTTAGTCAAATTATCTAAAATTTCACAGCTACAAAGTTATTCTGCAGGAAAAACTATGTTCTTCTCATATTGTATTTAATGCATTACATCTTCTGGTAAGATCAAAGAATACCACATTAGATAGTAATATTTTCTGTATTTATCTAGGAGGAGGCAAAGAAGTATCAGGATACTTGAACAGTAACTGTTATACATATGGACAATTTTCATTGTCTTCAGCAACAATATTTTAACAAAGATTTATTACAGCCTTTAGTCACAGAAATTTATCATCTCATCTGACCTATATTATTACTAATACAAAAAGGATGCATACAGTCTACAGAATGAATATACAGTAGAACAAAGTGTTCATACAAGTCTGTAGTAAAATATTGACTTCAGTTTGCAGAAGACTTCACAAAGTGTGTCAGCACTGTGTCTGGGAAAAGTTTTGAAAACATTCAGTAAAAGAAGGATCTTTAGGATAAATACTGGCTTTCTCTCTCTTTTGTTTATTTCCTGCCTCTCCCCTCCCGTCACAACTATCCCCTCCAGTTTTGTCTGCTCAGCTGGAAGAGCTGTAGCTGGCGCTCTTTTATTATGTAGAATAGACAGACAGAATGGATCTTGACAAACAGAGAAAAGAGCAAAGAAGACAGCAATGGAAACAAGGGAAGGGACATTTCCTTCTACAGAGGAGTAGTCACAAAGTTACAGAGAAGCAACACAACTGATGAATTTATGACATGCATCTTTCCTGTCCAATCCATACCTGTTATTCTTCTACTGTTACTAATAGTACTACACAATTATTTATCTTGTATTCAATTATCCACTTAAAATTAAATTGTTTTCTTCATTGTATATATGCTGTTCTAAGAGTATGGGCATACGTGAAGTCAGCGTTCTTATTAACTTGATACACACCTCTTCATGAACACCTAATGTGCATGATAAAATCATTACTTAGCTATTAATCAGTTCTTTCTAAAATAATAAATTATTTCTAATGAGTTAGAACATTGAAATAAGCAAAATCAAGATCTCCACAGGTAGTCTGCTCGGATATAGTGGAAATCATCTTTATGACAGCCACAGTCTCTATGTACTTTAAAAATATTTACAGTTAGACGTGCACCCTCTTCAACTTCCAGCAAAGTATATATATGATCTTTATTAAGCTTACTCACGTAACAACTGAGTCTGAAAAAGCAGCCAACTCACTCATTATCTCTGCTTTCTCGACAGCATTTTCAACAGCAGAGGAACACTGCTATTGCTATGAAGAGGACCCTCTCCCATTAAAGGAAAGATTTAGGTTTCTTTATATCTATTACAGATTAGATTTTACACTCTTTTAGCCAATTACCTGCTAAAACTGAACACAAGAACATCTTTTCTCATTAGGCTTAGATATCATTAGTTAGTGTAAGAGAAATATAAGTAGAGTTCTTTTATTTTTTTCCTAATGTATTTTTTTGAGCTATCCTGGACATTGTGCTGCTAATATTGTTCCACTATGGCTCCTAGATGTAATTTTTAATCCCTTAATATATTTCTTTTGAAAGTTGACACTATATAACTATATATATATATAAAATATCAAACAAAACTTCAAATCTTCTCGTACAATCCTATAAGCTTTTTATAAGAAATAGCATAAGTTATGGAAATAGTTCAATATTTCTAGAGAATCTGGCTGACAAATAGTTAAACAGTACCTTAATGCCTTACCCCTTAAAATTTTGCTTTGAGGTAAAAGAACATTACTTTTTCAGATTTATTTACTTTGATTATATATGTGCCCATTTTTCCTCATGTTTGGTAATCTAAATTTCACTTACCTTTGCAGTTCAGGAAGAGAGGATCCGCAATGAAGTTGATAAAAGAGTCCTCCAGTGCACATACAGACACACATGCTCGGGGTGGCAAGCTCGGGGTGGCAAGCGAATCCCCCCCCGGCCTCCCTCACCTGTCCAATTGCCCTTAAGCAACAGATATGGGGCTCTGGAATGTGAGGGACTGGCCACAGAGGATGTGGGTGAAGGTGAAGCTCCATCCAGGGGGTTGCCTAGGACGAGTCAGACAGCCCCATGTATTACAACTGTCTCAGCTAAGAAAAAAAGGAGGGTAATTGTCATCAGCAATTCCTTTTTGAGGGGAACAGAGGGCCCGATATGTCAACTGGACCCATTCCACAGGGAAGTCTACTGCCTCCCTGGGGCCCGGGTTCGGGATGTTGCAAAGAAACTCCCTGGTCTGGTGAGGCCTTCTGATTACTACCCCCTCTTGGTAACGCAGGTTGGCGGGGACGAGATAGCAGAGAGAAGTCCCAAAACCACCAAAAGGGAATTGAGGGCACTGGGGCGACTGGTTGAGGGATCAGGGGCGCAGGTGGTGTTTTCCTCCAACCCATCAGTGGCAGGGAACAGCACTGAAAGGGGCAGGAAAACTCACCTGGTTAACAGGTGGCTCAGGGACTGGT
>Ga0065711_1041283_pt1 | contig 16264 bp, 10 predicted proteins | sample Hoacrofraction12_FD_59098 | JGI IMG/M metagenome (GOLD analysis project Ga0065711, IMG submission 59098) | Hoatzin crop microbial communities from Cojedes, Venezuela - Epithelial fraction 12 v2 (version 2) | ecosystem: Host-associated > Birds > Digestive system > Esophagus > Crop | place...
TGGATCAGGCTGCTCAGAGCCCCGTCCAACCTGGCCTTGAACGTTCCCAGGGATGGGGCATCGACCACCTCTCTGGGCAGCCTGGGCCAGGGCCTCACCACCCTCATCGTAAAAAATTTCTTCCTCCTATCCAGTCTAAATCTCCCCTCTTTTAGTTTAAAACCATTACCCCTTGTCCTGTCGCAGCAGACCCTGATAAAAACCCTGTCCCCATCTTTCTGACAAGCCCCCTCTGAGTACTGGAAGGCCGCAGTAAGGTCTGCCCGGAGCCCTCTCTTCCCCAGACTGAACAGCCCCAGCTCTCCCAGCCTTTCCTCGCAGCAGAGGGGTTCCAGCCCTCGGGTCGTTGCTGGGGCCTCCTCTGATTTCTTGCAGAACCTTTGCTGTATCTCTGTAAGTGTAAGTAAATGCTTTAAAAGTTTCCCTGGGCTTTGGGATATGTCAGCTTGGATGAAGAAAGGTAAGCCCCTAGCGCTTCCTGAACCCCCCGTCTAACACGTAAATAATCCCTACTCAATGGGGACTTGAAGTCACTGCCACAGCCTGCTGATTTGAGGTTTTAAGGAACTCTTTGTGTAAAATACCAGTAGGAAGTGATTTTTCTAGAGATACTTAGAATGTTAATGATCAGTGTGGAAAATAGCTGTGGATTTGACAAGTTCAGAGGATCTTTTCACAAGGGAAATTTAGAAGAAGGGAAATTTATTTTGTGCAGAAAGCTCCTCTTATAGACTGCTCGCTGTTCTTATTTTTTGAAAAGAAGTTATGAAGGCTGTGTTGAAAGGACAAATGTGGTAGGGATGTGGCCAGATGGCTTGTGGTTTTGAAGGAACATGTGCTGATGAATGGTAGCCACTATAAAAAGTACAGTGGTGGTCACTTTGATAAAAAGTGGGAGCTTTGGGTCGTGGTAGGTGAATGGTTTGCAAGCACCGAGAGCCTGGAAAGAGCTGACCGTCTTCTGCAGGGAAAACAACAGCCGAAGTATTCTTTACTTCCATTTTAAGGTAAATGGATGCAATTTTAAAACATAATTTTTAGTTGGGCACCCAAATCCATATGCCAATACTTGACTTCATTTATATCTGGTTAAATTTTCAAAGGCATCATTATATTAGTTCAGCTTCGCATCAGTGAACCTGCAACATATTCTGCCTCGTAAGGAAAAAAAAAAATCATTTGCTTCACCCACAAAATTATGTTTAAAACCACTTTTTGTTGATGCAGAAGTATTTTTGAAAGGCTTAGGTTTAATTGTTTTAACTCCCCATATGGGGAAATAAACCATTAGTAGTGAATTACTTTTTAAGTTTTTTTCCCCATGCTATTGTGCTGTGACAGATTAGAAACTGCTTTTACAGCATATTGGACAAGAAGCCTTGCCTAAAATTAATTCTTTTGGGACTGGATCAGTTGCACCGATGGCAGAAAAATATTCTGCTTAGCTGTGTAACTGCTGCTGGTGGTAACGGTGTGGTTCCACAAAACAGCTGAACTGATCCAGTACCTGTCTGCCGCGTACAGCGCTGCCCGGTTGCTTGCCTGGTGCCGGCGCTGGTGCTGGCGCGTGCCCGACCCGAGGGGATGGCGGGCTCTGTACGCGCGTCTGGCAGACACCTGGCTCTGCTAAAGGGAAAACAGCAACAAGCCAGCGACCAAAAAGCCCCAAAGTAAATTCTTTGATACTGCCTCGGCTTTTTGCAGTCAGACAAGTCCTACTGCAGACGCTAGTGAGAAGGAAAGGAGAGGCGGTCAAGGCAGTGCAGGAATCGGGGCCATCCCTCCTGGCAGCAGCCACTGACAAGGTCAGTTCAGTGTACTGTGAAACAACCCCCTGGTGCTTGTTGCACGCATCTGGTTGAGAGCAGGAGGGCACTTTATCACCTAGCTCTTGGCAATGGCTTAACAAATGACAAGCTTGTCAAACATCATTACTGCCCCAGTAGTGAATGTGATGGGTCCATCGCAGTCCAGAAGAGAGTATTTGTGTTGGCCTTGTTTATAGTCTCCTAGCTGAGACTATGGCTTCTTTGATCCAGGAATTCAGCCAAGGAGTCTGCTGAGATTTCTAAAGGAAGCCGTGGGGTTTAGTTTCTGTAGCTTGTAGTCTTTTAGCGTTAGACTAGTTCCAGAGTGAGGCCTAGTGTAATCTAGCTGGTTACTTGGTGAAATAGTATTGGTGTTGAAGGAGCACATTTTAGCAGCCCGTCATATAGAGAACAACTGAAGATCAGGCAGCTTGTCAGGAACCACCAGGCAGGACTCCACTGATTAAGACTGGGGAACAGAGTTTAAAATACATACATATTGGCTGACTGGAACCCCCAAAAGTATAGATACTGTACTTTATACCTCTTGCAAAACCACAATTTTCTTTCAGTGAGTATGCCTCTAATAGTCTCACAAAAGAGCCCTTGCTCGGTGATCAGTGGAGATTTGGGCTAGAAGAGAATCATAAGCAGTGCTGCTGTTCTTCCTGGCCATCTTTCAGGAATGTTTTACAACGGTCAGTAATTCATTCTTCATTTTTGTATCTGGGAAGTACAGAGGTTGATTGTTACATATACCTTCTGCTCCTTGACCTCATTTTACTAGGCAGAGGCTTGAGGCTCAGATGTGGTGCAGAACACTGTGTACAACGTGCCCTCAGTTTACACTGCACTGGGATTTAGGTCGTTCAGCACTGAGCTGGTCCTGTTCTTTGTCAAGTTTCAGGGTAGAAGCGATCTTTTGAGACTGAAGCTTAAAACTCACCCCTTGAAAAATTGTTGAGAAAATACAGCTAGTTTTACACTTTTTAAAATATTCACAATAAATCTGTAAATTTCATAATAAAAAACCAATTCCAGCTGTAATGTTGATTCCACGTGTGGTTAACTTATCTAATGTAGGAGACCAGGAAGCTTTGCTTTATTGTAAGGTGAAGTGCATTGCTCAGAAATATCACAGCTTTTTTCCCCCCTCACTGGTCATGAAAATGATGCATGAAGAGAATCTGAAAATTAGGTTCATTCACTGTTAGAACAAATCTTTCTCCTTCTTGTACACAGAAAATATTTCACATAATGCTTTAGGAATGTCGTGACCTTGTCAAATGTTTAAAAATACTAAATACACAGTATTTCTTTGCTTTGATTCCTGGCTTGGTAGCCACTCTAAAATTTCAGTGCTGTTTATATTTCAGGAGTATAGTGCCAGTGTTTGATTTAAATCCTAGCGTGTCATACTTTAGTTACTTTTGACATCTTCAATGCCAAATTAAACAGTTTGAAATTAGAATGTTTTGTGGTCAAATAACGCCTACTGATGCTTTCCCAGGAAGTGTTTCATCATACGGTATCAATCTTTAGGTTTTGTTTTCAGCAGGTGTGTAACAGTGTTGTGTGAATTTTAGCTTCAACACAGTTGTTGAGGGATTGGCAGGCCAGATAAACTCACGTACCAGGAGAAGCCGTACTTTGAGATGAGTGCTGTAGACACCAGATAAATAGCTCTCCTGATGGACACCTTTCTTTAGATGACTAACCTTGCAGATACATTTCTGGAGTGAGAAGTGCTGACTCTTTGGATTAGCAGCATTCAGACAGTCGCAACATGGAATATGTATTTCCGACCACAGATCTGTGTCTTCATTTCCTGCTAAAGCCTGATGCCCAAATGTGAGAGTCACGCTATAGACGCCAGGCTCGTCCAAGAGTCAGCAAATCTCACAGCCCCCATGCAAACTGAATGTAGAGCCTGGGGATATCCACACATGTTTTCGTGCAGGCAGCGTAGGTCCAGATCTGTGCCCAACTTAATGAGCTCCTCTGGGTCAGTGGGAGGCAGATGAGGTCTGACTGGGCTAATTAGATCTGGCTCACTGGTGGCGATGCTGGGCCTGGGCTGGTTTCGAGCTTAGCCATCGATACATATCTGCACTGTATTCCTTAGTACCTGTTTTTCTGGGGGTTTTGAGTTTCTGTTTTTCTGGGGTATACCACCTCTCTTCCCCATTGTTACAGAAAATGAACTGAACTGTATTTGCCTGTGTTCACCAGCGTCCCCTGCATCGGCGAGGAGAGGAGTGGTCGGCAGCCTTGTCGATGGGCCTTTTCTTGAGGTGGACCTCTTTTTGCACTGTAGCAATACCATCAGGATGACAAACCTAGCCACGGTGACCAGAGCTGTAAATGACAGGAAGGAACAAGATTAGGAAATGAATTCTTTAACTGTGTCGAGAAGCCAGTTACCAACAAGGGAAGTGTATCAGGAGCGAATTCCACACCTGTTACCATAGTCTGCAACTGTAATTAATTTACTGATAGCACCACTACAGCAGATCTGTCTCATTTGCTATGACCTCTGCCAGGAAAAACAGCTTAGTTATGCATATAATGGCATGCAGCGCTGCCACAATTATACCGTGATAAGCATAGTATAAAAGCTCAAAATACTACTTCTGAAAAATATGAACAAGATGTATAAAAAGTGACTGTCATTCGTAATATATTTTGTTTTAATGGTGTGTTTAACTGATGTATGGAACGTGCAGAATTTAAATGACACAATAGTAAATTTAGTTGTAGTGAATATAAAATGCTAATTAAAAATGTTCGTTACAATTGTATAGCAAAACACCAGTACTGCGTAAGGATGGAAGATGAGTCACAGCTGTTGTAGGCATAAATGGGAGCCTCCGATCGTGAGGAATGCACAGACCATGCAGTTACATCATGCTCATTAGACACACGTGATGGGTTTGTTTGTGACGGTGCCACAGACTTTAACACCGGTGCCAGTTTGAGGAGGGAAGAAGCATGCTAATGGACCGTTCCTCGGACTGGTACCTTGCTCAGATGAACCGTTGGGGTTCCCTCCCTGTGACCGACTGCCGGGTGAAGGCCCTCGTTTGCAATACCCTCTCCTCCGTAGGACTGTGCCACCTATTGGGTAGTAAGATGCTGCTCATTAAACGATGTCCTGAAGTTCATAGACAGCTAACTCGGTGATCTTCTGATAGAATATTTGTGTGTAGAAGACATTAGAGTTTTCACAGCGCAGATTTCCCTGAAGTGTGATGCCACTGGGAACTGACTTTATGTTCAGAAGTCAAGTGCTGTGCTTGCTTGGTTCCTCTAGCCTCTCTTACCAAGTCTAATGCATGCAGCAGAGGAGACAAGGCTAAAATATGCTTTAATTGTAAGTCTCTTAAATTCCATAAGCTTTTCAGTTAAAATCCCAAGCAAACAGATCAGATCTTTTCCAGCAGTAAAAATGTAAGCCTGTATGAAACCTGCACTTAGAAGCTGCGACTTACCGTAGATGTGAACTGATGTCATAGGATGAATTACAGGTTTCCAAAATAAGATGGAAGTGTGGTTTGACATAAGGATTCCTTCTAAGCCGTGAACAGTGTATCCTGGGTATGTGTATGAAAATTCCATAAGATTAACCTGCAGTATTACTGAAAGCATGGGTCTGATGCCAGTTTTTGTCTCCTTCCACAGCGATTACCTAGACAAATTGAAGAGCGGAATGAAAAACTAAAGAAAGAAATGTTAGGTAAGTTGTGTGTACATACAACTTGCATAATATAATATTATTATATTACTTCTGTAATAATGGAAAAATAAAAATGTGTGAGTAGAATCTCTGGTGTAAAATTTAAAGGAGGTGAATCTTAAAGGAAATACTTGTTCGGTGTTAAACAAAACGCCTGATTTCTTTGTAGCTCTCTGTTGCTCGGTTTCACCTACAGTAAGTTCTAGCCAAATAATTCTCCTATACAGAAAAGGCTACTAATTAAATTTAAAGAAAGAAATACTCAAGACCTTCTAAAACAATTCAGTATTGATGCACATTAAAGCAGAGGAAAATGGTTTGAAACAGACCAACTGCTCTACCTTTTCTCTCTGCAAGTAAAGGAAACATTCCCATGGAAGGGGTGGAACAGGGATTTCACTAAGCCTTCACGTAAAAGAAGTCAACCAGCTGTAATAACTGCGTATGTTTGTCTTGTGTCTGAAGAAATAAATTTGGTTCTTTTTGTAGCTCGTCCAACCTATCGACCTCCAAGTCTTCACATTTACCTGTATTTCTATAGTATTTCAGTTGTGTGTCTGTGTGTGGAGGCCGTTAGACCTACCTAGCGTCACAAACAGGCATCTGGCCTTGCTAGGAGTCGAATTAGGTTTCCTAGCTGCGTAGCTCATTGTCTCTTGACTTTTTACAATTTTATACCAAAGGATACTATTGACTCGACTTAAAGATAATTTAATTAGTGTAACTCATTTGAATGTATGTGCCCCCATCATCGTGCGGTATGGTACTGCTTGGATAATATCTTCACTGGATTGATGTGTTTCGAAAGGATCATGACTTAAATAAGATTGCCCAAGCAAGATTGGTTTCGATGTGTAATCCTAAGCATAAAGCACTTCCTTGCACCACTCAGTGTTACGGTTAACCTAACAGTTTTGGAGGGAACCTCACGCCCAAAACAAGACTGCTGTCAACATTGTCTGCTGTCTCCTAGTCAACAGGGTTTGTTACTTCAGATGCTACGTAAGCCAGTCTGACATTCTGCTGCTTTTTAAAAATGAGGGTTAATTTTTATATGATCTTTTCATTTGTACCGTTTAGAAAATTCAAACAAAAGAGCAAGGACAAATGACATTATAGGATAAAGAGAAACTAATTGTACCTAACCTGTTTCAGAAATAGCTTTCAGCAGTTACCTGTTCAGTCCTCCTAGGTGTGACAAGTAGTAGATGAAATGCTATTTTAAGATGAGTGGGCTTTGAGGGTTTGGGATGGGAAAGGGAAAGACAGTGTCCTGCTATTCCGGAGAGAATCGGGTTAAATAAATTCAGTCTGTCTTGCATACTGTAACACTACTTCTTAAAATATTTGGAAAGAAGAGATCGTTTCAAGGGCTTATGCTGAAGCTGGTATTTTTCTTTTTTTTTTTTTCTTGCTGTGCAGGGAGTCTGATTGGCTCTTGCTTTGTACCTGTTTTGACCTAGTGAAGTTGCAGCGAGGCTTTCTAGGGCATTACACCTTCAAATTCTGTTTCCACCACTGTACTTAGAACAAGCCATAAACAAAGGAGGTTAAATGTGATAGTGCTATAAATAAATGACAAATGCTTATCCAGTGGCAGTTAGGATTTCAGAACTGAACTGGTCTTTTGGGAACCAGTTCAGGCTGTTTATGTTGGGATTCTTGAGAAAGGAGTCCCTTCTCAGTGACGTTACATACATGCAAGGAGATACACTGATGTTTTGATGTTGTAAACAGCCAGGAAAACCAAAGAGTGGCCTAGTATGGCATATAACCCTACGTTCATCCACAAGCTTTGCGTGTGACAGGATTCGTGTCAGTTGTCACATGTATCGTTAAAATTTTATGGGGTCAGTTGGGCAGGTGGTATTTTATACTTAGCAGTGCTTGTGATCACTGATGTAACACAAACTGAGAATTTTTTCTGTAATACATTCTCTTAATAGAACACTTGAAATTAAGTTAGGAATATGGGCAGCAACCAGACTACTTTCTTTAAGTGCTTTAAAATTCCCTGTATCATGTTGGTAAGAGAGATAGCAGTGATGTCATGGATCTGACGATGAAGGCCTGGGAAGGAAATACTCCCCAGGGTTTACAAAATGCTCCTCTCCTCTCTGCGGTCAAGGAAAAACCCTTACAATTGACAAAGGGGGATTAGATGGGAGTTCTGGAAGGAGTGAAATATGACAAACTTGATATAACGTAGTGGTTAAGCTATTTCTTTGGATTGTTTTTGTTGTGCAAGGTATTTGTTTTAAGCTGTTTCAGCTTTTCTTCTTCAAAAACTGTTTACCCAGTGGGTGCTGTGTCAGAATAGACAATTGCTTGTGGTAGTCTGTTAGGAGATTATCCAACTACTGATCAAACAGTGCCAGGTGTGCAGGGCTTCATTCCCCTGCCTTCTCACAGGGCAGTCAGCTCAGGTGTCTGGATTGTGCCCCAGATTTTTTGGTTCCAGGAGAGCAAGTCAGATGCATCCTAGTAGTTCCAGGCTAGGCCTGGTCCAGGAGCACTGACACTAAAATTAATTGCCAACTAAATCTTGAGAGAGAACGTCACACTTCATGCTTTGGTTCCCTTGAAGTTTGGATATTCAATTGAATTCTTATTTTAGTCAGTGGTGTTTTTCTAGGCTTTTCTTCTTTCAACTAGAACTAAGTCCTGGTATGCCCAACTAACGAACGCTGTCATGAAGCCCGGAGCTGTGAACAAACAAAGCAGAACAAATGAAGTGCATCTTCCTCCCTCCCCAAGTGTGTTTCCTGTTTTCCAGTGCTACAGCTCATTACCACATAGTTTGTCAGGAGCTGAAACCACTTCTTAAGTGATTGTGTGTAAATAAGGCAGAGTGCACATTCTTGGCTGGATTTTCCTTCCAGACTACCTATGAGTTCTTGCGTGCAAGTGCTAGTGCGTGTGATTGAAGTTGATGTCACTAGAAAAAAACATGTTGTGTTGCCAAACCGAGTCCGTTTCTGCAGTATGTTCTGCAAGGGTCTGACTTTTCCAAAGCTGACATTTGTATTCAGATTATTTTCGTATTTTCCGTTCGGCCATTGCAGGTCAGTGCTGCCACTTGCCACTGAAGTTTGCTCGGTACGAGCTAACCTCTGAGTTTCACATTAATGAACGCTTAACTTCTAGCACACTTTGCACGTAGCTTTTAAATCCACGTGGCTCTTTCCCTTTGTGCTTTTATGGCGTGAGCGTCCTCTGCCTTCGTCGTTGCCCAGGTCATGAATGTATACTGACCATTTTCCGTGTTCTTTTTTATTTCTCTTCTGACTTTAAAGCCAAAGATTTCCAGCTATTGTGCGACAATTAGTCTTGTTCAGAGAAGTGGTGATTACTGTGATAACTAGGACCAGCTCTGCTGGGGAGAGGGTGTGAGAAGAGGGGAAGTTTGGAAGCGTTTTAGCAAGGTTTAGCAGCTTGGGGGCTGTGACACCACCACAGTTTTCTGCGTGGCTACAGAGGAGCCGAGTATATTGGATATAAAAAGAGTGGGATGGAACACATGCCAATCTGTGTAATCCATTTTACACACAGAGTTCATCAAATCAATTCAAAAATATTGGGACTTTCAGCTTAAGTTATAAATGAGTGCACTGCAGAAAATAGTGAAAGGTACTTGATTATCGACGTGATTAATGGGAAGGCCTATCGGATCATATCACCTGGGCCGCTCTGCCAATACGCGATTTTTCCAGCTGCGTGAGATCAGCAAAGGTATTTATTAGGCTTAGTGCCTAAAGAATTAGGGGTTGGGTTTGGTTTGGTTTGGTTTTTTTGATACTGAAGGGTATGTTGTATTTGCAGCTAAGCTGCTAAACCCCAACACTGTATATAGGGAGGTCACTTTAAATAGTTGAAACCAGAGCTAATATACAGTTACTTTTAGTCCAGTCCTCGCTTACCATTTAGGGAAGAGAAAAGGATTTGTCCTCGCTCTTTTAATTGCTTAAGAAATGTTGTTAGTAACACAGAACGTTACACAAAGATGAGACCTCATCAGGAAATTTGTCTTTTATCCAAAAAAAATTCTTAACACAAATAATATATAGCTTTTCAACTTCCAAACACCACAATAACACTAGCAACTATACTAGAATTATTGCCAGAAAGACTGAATAGCAATTGATTTTGGCTGTTACATCTTCGTGTAAATCGTGAGAAATCGTTTTGTGCATGTTCCTTTTGCAACGGGATGTTACACTGCAGCTTAGGTGAGTAATGAATCACTTCTGAGCCCTAAATAGATTTTTACCCATTTTTACCCATTAGTTTCCTTGTTAACCTCTGAATATTGCTTTGCTGACAAAACTTAACATGCTGGAGTTCCAGGTGAAAAGTAGACACGGGCTCTCTGAGGCGTAAAGAACAAGATCTATGAAACTGCAGTTTCTGAGAGGAGAACGTGACCCTGCTCGGGGACAAGCGAGCGTCTGACTGCTGAGAGCTCTGCAGCTGAGTCACAGCTCCACAGGCCTTTTGCCTTCCTTCAAGCAGTCTCTGTTTTAAGAGAGCTTCTCTCTGGGGGGAGGGGGAGGTTGGACTTCACTACAGATCTTAATTTAGGGATGAAAGGAGAGTGGGGGAGGAGGAAATAGCGCTTTCCTACAATGATGGGTTTATGTGCGCCGAGACAGCAGGAGCAGTGCTTTGGGCTGGAGTTCCCGGAAAAGGCAAGGCTTTCTTCTGCTTCGTTAACAATTTATTGAATGTGGCTGCACCAAAAGGCAGTGCTGTATGTAGATTGAAGTGATAGAACAGGAAGGTGACCTATTGACTGTATTGTTTTAATTAGTCAGTCACAGTGAGGTGAAGAATAGAGTGTTGAATCCAGCATCCAGTCTTCACCTTCTCCCAGAGAGCTGGCCTAGCTACAAGCGAGAATGCCACGGCAGTTGTTCTGTGTTTGTTGGCTCTGGCAGGACCGGAAGAGAGCCATCGTGCGAACTCCCGTTCGCAAAGACCTTCCACAGCTCCCTGAAACAAGCAAGCCCGCCTGCCTGCTCCCCAGCCAGCTGCAGCGCCCGGGGAGCTTGTGAGCTGCTCACAGCTGGCTCTGGCAACGCCGGGCGCTGCCAGGATTCTTCCGCCAGCAGACAAAGGCACTTCTCACCCCAACCCTGAAGCTACGTAATGGCCAAACGTTTGTCTGGAAGTACAACAGCAACTATTCATCCCAGTTGTAGAGATGCTATGAACAAGCTCAAAACAAGACCCAAGCACCACCAGTACAAAGAAGCTAATCCTAGCTGAGCCACTCACTGGAATGACTTTGGCCAGATCACTCGGGCACGACATCTGTTCATCCACACGGGAAAAAATCAAACTGAATAAAAATTCTGTCTCGCCAGCTAGCTGCTTTTGTAGGCCAGGGTTCTCTTCTTTTCCAGCGTGAGGCCAAAAAATTTCAATGTTGACTCTCAAAGACTAATCTTGCTTTAAAATAATTACCCAAATCTCTGAGAGATACCCAGTTGTGAACCAGCGCTTTGATGCAAGATATTAATTACTTTGGCATATTTAGGAGTACTGTGGCAATGCTAGCCATTAGTGTCTTTATGCAGGACTTCCTTGTTCCTTACAAGATGTTTACATTTTTCCCCAGCTATTGTTTCTTTTTGTATTTTCTGTGAATGTGTTCAAAAAAGCTCTGCCTGCCTCCAATTCAGTGTTGGAAATGTGACTGAAAAAATAGTGTATTTTGGTAATGGTGGTGATGTCCAGCCTGGCTTGGTCTGTTGCCAGACGGTAGGAGATCAGGGACATACTTCCATGGGCCGAGTTCTGTTCTGAGCGCGGTCACTGGCCTGCCGTGTCACGCAAGGCAAGCCTCCTAGCCTGTTGGTGCTCCGCTTGGGCAACACAAATACTGCTTGCCTCTGTCTCTCAGGAACTCGCATACGGCTTTGCTCCGTGTGTCTCGGTACTTCCTTGTCGCTGCTGTGAAGTTACTGCTGCAGTAGGGCTTGGCAGCAGCGCTGGGGCGAGGTAGGCGGGTGCACTGCAGCGAGGGGACTTGCTGAGCAGCAGCAGCCGTGATCTGCTGCTGGGCAGAAACAGGGTTTCCAGCGAACGGAGGAACCTGGCAAGAGCAGAGAAACTAAATGGCAAGCATTCAAGTCTAGGATGTTATTTTAGAAATGGGAAACAAGGTGTTTACAGGTCCCTTCCAACACAAACAGTTGTCTGACTAGAGGAACAGCGATGTTTCTCGTGACTTCAGATGGCTTGTGGGAAGCACGCCGGTGCAGGTAGGAATAGGTGTGGCATTCGCACGTGTTAGCCACACGATTGCGACACTTCCGTTGCTTAACTGTGCCCGCGACTGTCGTGTGTCGCTTGTCCCCCAGCGTGTGCGCGCGCTGAACTCCTGGCAAAACAGACTCCGGTGCCTTGAAGGTCCAGTAACGGCAGAAGGCGTTTTGAAGGGCAGGGCGTAGCCCGTGGCTGCAAACCTAGGCTAGGCTTCAACTTGTCAAAACTTCTCCTGTTTGTTCTTTGGGAAATTAGTCTGCGATTCTGCACTGGAGCCAGGCGGAAAATAATGTTTTTCTTGGAAAACTGACCATCTTGCTCCTTTGTCTCGCCATGCCAGGGGCTCAGTTTGCTTGTGCTTAGCCAACATTGACGTTGTTACCTCTGCTTCTTGTTTAATGCTACGCATTTTATCTATTCTGTCACTCTAGATAGATAATGATTCTTTTAAAAAGGATGTCCTTTTGTTGCCCTTCCCCTTTTTATAGGTGGTAGCGAGATTCATTTTCTAGAGCCAGAAAGCATGTATGATAACTAAAGGCTTCTATCAATATATATATATTTTACTAACTGTCATGCCCTACGTATATTTAACAATGCTTGTTAAATAATAGTTGCTCAGAGCTCTTAGCAGTGCTAAGTTAGTCCTGGAGCACTGTAGATTTGAAAGCGTCACACGACATCAGCTGAGGTTTTTATCAGGCACAACGGCTGCAAAGTTGTATGCTTCAGACAGAGCTGCTGAGTGTGTAGGTGCAAACGCAGTTGCAAGGATGAATTTGTTTTATTTTTCTTTACATCAATATACAAATTTGGAAAGGGGTTTTTAATAATTACAAATGAGCAGTGTGAACTTTGGCTTTCATTGTTTCTTTCAGTAGTCTAGGAAACTGGTGAAGTTGTTGGTTGGTTGTAGAGCTGTAGCTGCATCAAAAATGTCCAGAACTGAAACCTTTGTGTTAGAAAATTAAATGTCAGCAGGAACCAGAGTTCTAATCCAGGTGTAAGTATAGGGGCGCCCGGTGCTTTGTCGTGAGCTGTTAAACTCTCGTGCCTCAGGAGCTCGTACCCGAGGAAGTGAGGTGCTTCGGGAGAGCTACGGCCACGGAGCCGTGACTGTCTGCAGCCGCAGGCTCTGCGCCAGGGCTGCCCCACAGGCGGTTCAGAACACGCATGGCGATCGGTTTTCAACCTCAAAGCTGACAGTTGCGGGATTTTAATTGATGTTAGAGCCTAAATATTCATCAAGCTGCAGAGATTGCCACAGCATTTACCTTCAATGAGCAGACAAAGTAGTAGATCTGGACTGTGTAGCTGGGCATAATTCAATGGGAGCTTTCCCTCTGCCTAATACTTCATGTGTTATCTCTCCTTTTCGTCGCAGGCAAACTGAAGGATCTTGGGAATTTGGTTCTCCGCCCCTTTGGCCTGTCAACAGAAAATTTCCAGATAAAACAGGATTCATCGACTGGTTCATACTCCATCAATTTTGTTCAAAACCCAAACAACAATAGATAATGTTAATTCAGTCTCGTTCTGCTGGCTTTCAGCTCCTGACCGTGTGCTTGCACGTACCAATAACGGGATTCAGCAAACATTCTTCACGCTCCCCGAGTGAAGATAAGGCTCAAGCACATTCATCTCCCTGCTTGTGAAATCAGTTATAACGTGGATGTAAAGCAAGTCATTTGACTTCTCTTAGTGGTAACAGTGTCCAGTGTAGGATTTATTTTTTTTTCTTCATCCCTTGCGGTCTTTGGCTTTTCCAGCAGTCAGGTTCATTAGTTTGGCCCATTCACTGCTGGCAACACAATTCTAGCAAGCAATTCAGTTGAACCGAAATACCCGTGCACCTGTAGCCAAGAACAAAGCCTGAGGGTGTCCTGGGAACCGGTGAGCCTAGCAGCAGCACTTCTCCACCCTCAGCCGGTGGGTATCACTGACAGCATGCATGGAAGCAAGCCAGCCTCTGCTGTGGAGTAATTTTTCTTTGTAATAAAGGCTTGGTGTTTCTGTCTGGCTGGTTTGTGAAGTTCTTGCCTTATTCGAGTCCTTCCCGTGGTGGTATTCTTTTTAAAAGTGCTTATAGCCACATAACATACTTGCAAGACATTAATTTGAAGCATTTGATTTTTTTTGTTTTGCTTATAGCAGTATCAGTAAGCTAACCTCAGGCCACTCTTACACCACCGTTTGTTTACTTTTTATTAATTTTTCTGAAGGTAACAAGGAAATTTGGTGTGCCTGTGTGTGTGTGTGTATATATATACACACACACTTTGTAATGGTACCATAAAATTAAAGAAACTTGCTTGTCTGAGACTCACTCATCTTACAGATATCTGTAACAGCAAACAAATAAGCGATGTTAAAGTCGATTGCAAAAGATCTTCCTAGTGTACCAGACCTTGAAGGCCTGAGGTATCCACCTGTAGCCATAGGTACTGTTGAAGTAGCTCATTCAGATTTTGGAGAAGGGGTGTCTTTTGTAATTGCTACTTACTGTTTTGTATATCGATGCTGAAATGTTTACATCGGAGGCCGATTTTTCAGTTGTCTTCATGAGGATTTCAATACATAGTTAAATAATAGTAAGTGGTGGCTGTCTCTTGGCTGATAGTTCATCAGCAACCTGCTACTTGTCTTACAGATGAGTTCAGTGACAAATTTTCTTCCATTCTGTTCCTGCTTCACGCCTTTAAAGGGCTGGAGGGCTGCAAATGTGCCTTCTTGTGTGGGGGGGCTCGTTAACTTAGTCTGGAAAACAAAAGCACAAGAAAATGTTTGAAATTCCTACCTGCTGTGCAAACGCAAGTCCAGCAAGTGTGCCGCTTCCCTGCTGGATGCCTGACGGGCACCTGCAGTTTGAAAATGAAGGGCAGAGCGAAGGGGCAGAGGGATCGCGCCTGATTTGCTTTCCACACTTATGTTTGTCGTGTAAGTGCGTGCGTGAAGGCGGGGGTTCAGCGTCGCTGGGCCTGGGCACACCGCGGTCTGCGGGTCGTTCCTGCTCAGAGGGCCGCTCTCCAGCTAGAGCAGAAACCGCTGGCACGCGTCATCTGCCTTTACAGCACCTCCTCCTCTAGGTAGAAGTCCCGTTAATTGCCTGGAAGGAGTCCTTTTGCGTTGTCCCAATCTGGAACAGTTGCATTTATTTTGCTGTGTATTTTTAAGGGATGTATTTCTGATGTCTAAGCTAGTCCTGGGAGCTGCCACGGGGAGGTGGTTGGCACTCGGCCCTGCCTCGTGGTGTAACTGGCCGCAATTCCACCGCCGTGCCAGGGTGCTTGGAGTCACGCGTGCTGGGCTTACAGCCTCCAGCAGGGAAAAGAGGTTATGTGAAACATAATCTTTTAAATGTGAGTGCTCCTAGGCCGCCGAGCGCCTTGCTAATTTGTTCCGACGGTTACTCACCCTTGTTGTAACAAGCACGTGCCTTTTCTCTGCTTTGTCTCTCCTCTGCTCCCAGCCTTTGTTCCTTCTTCCTCTGCCTGCCAAATAAAAGCCTCTGGGTACCCGGGCTCTTCTCCCTGCTCGTGTTTGCGGAGGGATGGACGGGCCTGCTGCTCACCCCCGGAGCTGAGGAGACAGGGCTGCGCTCGGGCTCTCCCTCCAGAGACCCTTCTGCGGGACTTTGGTCACGTTTGCGTCTCAGGCCCTCCTTTTTTGGACGCTGAGGAAGGGCCGTCGGACCCGACACTGTGATTTGTCTCCTTTCTGCTCTGTACGGAAGGCGTGACGCTTGCTTCTTTCTTTGTACCCTCAGAGTCTGCCTGAGCCCTTTTGCCAACAGCGGAGCTAAGTTCTAGGCCTTCCCCCGGCCGTTCCCGGCGTGGCTGAGGTGCCGACTCCCCTTTCCCCCGGCTGTGCGCAGCGGGTGCGTCCTTGTGCTCATGCAGCTAAATGCAAAACGAAGTCAGCTTTGCGTGGCAGGCCTGGCTGACGGAGCCGTGTGTTGCTCCGCGCGGTTCCCCGCCGTGCTGTTGCCTCCCCGCGTTTCCAGGCGTGACCTCAGCTTTGCTTCTCTGTCCCCGACGGCAGCGCCAGACGGCGTGAGGCCCAGCAGGGGCCTGAGCAGGGTCTCACTGGAAGCGTCCCTGTTCGGAGGACGGTGGCAAACTGCCTGAGACTTGCCAGGGAGACAATCGTAATCCGCGCCTGCACCGTTTATTTTATATTGCAGGCAGCTGTCTGTAAACACCGCGCGTACTGCAGAGAGCCGCGCCGGGTGACGCGTCCGCGTAGTCAGCCTTGCTAAGTTTGGGATGGATTTTAATTGCGTGTCTGCCTTCAGTTCTTCACTGATGGCTTCCTGACCCTGTCCGCAGACTCCTCTCCCTGGCGGCAGATGAACCAGCCTGTCTGTGCCTGGGTTGTCGTCGTTGCCCTCTGCTGCTCCGCCGACCCGTCTGTGTGTCCGGCAGCGGCTGCGGCTCGGCGGGTGCCCCGC
>Ga0065711_1041284_pt1 | contig 16262 bp, 11 predicted proteins | sample Hoacrofraction12_FD_59098 | JGI IMG/M metagenome (GOLD analysis project Ga0065711, IMG submission 59098) | Hoatzin crop microbial communities from Cojedes, Venezuela - Epithelial fraction 12 v2 (version 2) | ecosystem: Host-associated > Birds > Digestive system > Esophagus > Crop | place...
GAGGGAAGAAGTTCTTCCTCATGTTCAGACGGAACTTCCTGTGCTTCAGTTTGTGCCCGTTGCCCCTTGTCCTGTCACTGGGCACCACTGAAAAGAGTCTGGCCCCATCCTCCTGACACCCACCCTTAAGGATATCTATAGGCATTTCTAAGGTCCCCTCTCAGCCTTCTCTTCTTCAGTCTAAACAATCCCAGCTCCCTCAGCCTCTCCTCGTAGGACAGATGCTCCAGTCCCCTCATCATCCTTGTAGCCCTGTTTTCTGTTCATAGGCACATCCACTACTTAATAAGAAATAATTGATAGTGCAGCAATTGTGCCTAGAGAAGGAAGGACAAGCTGTCATTTTTTTTTCCCCACCTCTGATTTCTGAGGAACTTAGATTTTTAAGGTGATCTAAATGATGAAGAGGAGTGTCCCTCTATCCTGAAATCAGAGGAAAGGAAGCTTTGCATGCTGCTGTGAAGGTGAAGGAGGGCGAAATACCCAGCACAAATGGTTGATTGTTTTTATCTGTCTTATTTAAAATCAATACATTTCTTTAGAATGCCCACAGGGAGCATACTAAGAAATTTTTTCTCTCCTACTACAGTAGTTAGGATTTGCCTTGAATTACCTATAGGCAAATGTGAATGATCTAACAGGGAATGAATGACAGAGCACACCTATGTCCCCGGATTGGATATACTGTGCGGATTTTGTGACAGAAACTACTTGAAATACGCATATATGGTATTGTACAACGTAGGAAAGGAAGAGAAACAAAAGAAAGCAAATGGAAATGAAGGGTATTGTGAGGCTCTGGTGATCATGTTATTTTAAAGAATGAAAGATAGGGGTTTAAAAATGAAGGATGAAAGAAAAATTATCAGATGAGGTCACCCAAGCTGTCACTGGGACGAGGAGGCAAGCTGGTAATTCTTTTTCTTGTTGTTGTCTTAAGACCAGAAATATTTAACTTCATTTTGGAAGAAGAAAACATCTGTCATGGAAACTTCATGATTCGAATAAAAAGCATACAGCAGTCATAATTTAATTAATTTATAAAGAAAAAACTGGAAGTGTAAGAAGATTAACAGGATTACAAATGTAATCATAACAGACAATAGTATTAGATCTTTGGCAGCTCTGTGTTTGCAGTAAAAGACTGTTGACAGATGAAATAATCGCTGTAGCCAAATATATGAAGTTAATATCTGTATTTCTGAGATACTTTCCCTTCAAATATCAGAAAAAATGTGTTACTGAAAAAATACAGAATTAATACTTCTGAATGGCCATGTTGGCTGCCCTCATGATTTACAGTAGGCAAAATAAATTATTTATTAAACTCTTGATACTGAACTGACCTTTGATCAACAACAGATGGCAGTCAGGTTTATTTCACTCCATAAGAATTGCTGTTGAAGATTTCATTTACATTTCAGATAAATCAGTCTTTATATTAGTAACTGCATTTTTTTTCTCTATTTGAATTGAACTTCATTTTATTGGCTCATTTATTTTTATTTATCATTTAGTTGCTTAAGAAGCCACTAACGAGTTGGCTCTAGGAGCTGCCAAGCTAAACCTTTAATTGTTAATTTGAATTCTAAGCTATACTTCCTGGAAGTGTTAAGTTAATTAAACAAAACAGGAAGAAATTAAGCTAGACTATTTAGAGAGTAAATGTGTTGTGTGTTTCGTAAAGGTTTGAAGAAATGATTTCTTTTCTGTCATTTTGAAATGGTTCGTTGTGCAGTAGACTAAGAAGGCTGAAATAAGTGATCTGAGATGAGGTTTCACAGAGTTTAAGGCCAGAAGTAATCAATCTCACTGTTTGTATCCACGGGCCATGACATTTCTTCTGGTTAACCCCATATGATCCTAGTGCCTTTCACTGGGCGCAGCTTGTGTTTTTTGAAGCATAGCTTTTGGGAAGATTTTGTGATCCTACTACCTAAATATCCTATATACTGCTGAGGGCTACTTGCTGTAAAAGCATTTCTCACATTGCTTTGTGCTTCAGTTTTTTTGTACTGCTGTGTAAAGTACTTAAAATTTCTGGTGCCATTTTCTTGCTTTATGTGTTTCGGTTGTATCTGCGTATCACCCAGCTCCTTTTCCTCTGAGCAGTTCAGACTGTTAGATTAAAATAGTCTATATGGTTCCTCAAGTATGGGAGAGGGCAGGCATCTACAGGAGAAAGCCGATGTTTTCAAGACAGAGGGCGGGAGAAGAGCACTGACCTACAAAAATGTTATGCTGTAGGTGATCTTATTCTTTTCTTTGGTGTTTTTTTTAATCTTTTGGTATCTTGAAGGGGGTTGGTGAGTTTGTCAGAATGTTTTTTTTCTAAGCACCAGCAAATCAGTAACTTTTAATAAGGTATGGTATTTAAGTTTAATGCTGAATCATTGATACACGCTGAATACCAAGACTACATGTTTTTAATCTCTGATGGCTTTGGGTGGAATTACTCAAAAGGCCTCAAATATCTGAAAGTACAGTTTAGCAAAATAAATGTGGTGTGGTTTAGTGGGTGGTTTAGCTGTGTACAGGGAAGCGTTTGGGTAGTATTGCAATCTTTGCCCACCAACACAGAGGCCCTGCCTTTGGGCTGCAAGTAGAAAGAACTTAGGGTGGTGTATCTGATTAAACATCATATGGGCACTTTGCAACATATTTGTTTAAGAGCCTTAGATTCTTTCACATTATTGATAATGTTTGGTGGATTTTTTTTAAGTGATTATGATTAGTGAAGTACAGTAGTAACTGGTTTTGGTAAATGGAGAAATTTTTTTTGCACTAAGTGATTGCTTTGTGGCAAAGACAGAACAGGAATATTTCTAGTTAAGTTCATGCTTTGCTTGTCTGTTGATTTGCTTTCTCAGCAGTCTTTTTCCAGAGATAGCCTGAATTAACTGACTGCCAAGTCTTTCATAGAATTTTCCTTTCCATTTTAATGCAGCCATAATACTTCTATCAAAAGCAATCAGATATTGTCTTTAATGTGGCAGTATATCAAAGCTTCCCTGAAGTGCAAAAACGGTTTCATCCCCATTAGCTCAACAACGGTTTCATCCCCATTAGCTCAACAACAATGGTTGCTTCGTTGTACTGTAACTTAAGCATGACCTGTTCTGTGTCAATCCATGTTCATTTTTATTTACCTAAGTACTGAACTAGTGTTGTCTCTCTTATTTCTGTTTTTTATATTTTTCTTCTTCACTTGTTTGCTTCTGCCAAAATAATGTAGAATAGTGATGCTGCTAATAAACTTCTATATTCCAGATGTCCACAGTACTGTGGGTACTGGAGTCAATCCCTTTCCATTCTTTAGGTTATTTCTTTTGAACTGGCAAAATTCTATGTATAGTCCTTTTTATTTCAAAGGTAAAAAATCTCAAATCTTTGGATTTGGTTGCTATTTTGTGACTCAGTATTTCCCTTTACCTATGGGAGATATTTTGCTCTGCTCTTACTTTTCAGGGCTTATTGTGCATAGTAGTGTTTCATTTCTCAGGTCTTGCCTCATCTGCTTATTGTCCTCTCCTAGCTTTCAATATCCCTCAACTCCACTAAGTCAGGTTTACATTGTGATCTGTTTTTTTCCTGATTGTTGCTTTTAATCCTGTATATAAATATATTGAATCTACCTCTTCTGAGAGGAATTTAATATAATTTGTTTTTCTAACTTTTCAGAACAGAAATTTTGAAGTGTTCTTTTCTTGTCATTTCCTTAAAGCGAAAAATCATCTGTAGTCATCCTGTCATCATGCTTGAACTAGCATTATATTTTAATTATCCCAACTTCAATCATCATTTCACATCCCTTTCCGTTTTTTTTCGTCGTTATACATAGACTTATAGGATAACTGAAGTTGGAGGGGACCTCAGAAGGGATCTAGTCCATCCTCCTGCTTAAAGCAAGGTCAGCTGTGAGATCAGTCCAGATTGCTCAGGGCTTTATTCAGAGGGGTTTTGAAAAACTTGAAGGAGGGAGGTTGCACCACCTCTCTGGGCAGCGTGGTCCACTGCTCAGCTGTGCTCATGGGGAAAAGCACCACTGTGCATCACTGCAAAGAGCCTGGCTCCAACACCATGCATCACTGCAAAGAGCCTGGCTCTGTCTTCTTGATAACCTCCCTGTTGGTACTGGAAGGAGCCATTATGTCCCCCACAGCCACCCCTTCTCCAGCCTGGAGCATCCTAGAACCCCTAGCTTCCCCTGACAGGGCAAGTGCTCCAGCCTGAGCAGGCCGGGGACCCTATGCTGAACTTGCTTCGTTTGATCGATGTCCTTCTTGCGTGGACAGGAGGGTGCAGAACTGGATGCAGTGTTTCAGGAGTGGTCTGATGATCACTGAATAAGGGGGGATGATCCCTTCCATCCGTCTGTTGGCCGTGCTCCTGCTGATAAAGCCTGGGATGCTGTTGTCCATCCCTGCTGCCAGGCACGCTGCTGGCTGATGCTCAGCTGTCTGCCCCCAGGGCCCTTCCAGCCAGGCAGTGACCGTCCTGTGCCATTGCCAGGCTCTATTTTTGTCCTTGCTGAATTTCATAATGTCCCTGTCAGCTCACCCCTCCAGCCTGTCCAGATCTCCCTGGATGACAGCGCTGCCCTTAAGCATGTCAACCGTTCTCCCCTACTTTGGTGCCATCTGCAAACCTGAGGACAGTGCAGTCCGTTGCCTCCTCCAGGTCCTTGATAAGGATCTTGTTTGGTGATTCTGCATGAAAATTTTACGCTGTATTTATCACTATAATCAAATTGTTTCTTAACAGAAAATATTTTTATTCTTGGTATTTGTACTCAGATTTGCATGGGTTTGAGCAGTCAGTGTGAATCTTGGTAAATTATGCCTAAATATATCTGGTGTAAGTGAAAAGGTTTACTGGGTTTTTGTGCCAGTTTTACTGTATAAAATGGCATCTTTAAGACATCATTTTAGAAATCACTATTGCTTCTAAGAAGTTTCTCGTTTTGGAAGCCTTCAGAATTTATCTCCAAGCAGATAAATGATATTTCTAATCTTCTCCAAAGTGAGTCTGCTTACTTTAAACAGCCTTTCTTAGCAGTATCATGTGTCTGTCTAGAAGAGAGCGTGGATGGTTCTCCCAGGCTGTTCTGCCGCTTTGCGCTGGGGATGGTGCCTTCCACCAGAGCGGGGTGAGGTCCTGCTGGAGGGCAGTAGCTGGCATACAGTGACCCTCGCTAAGCCAGTGACATGCTATGGGAAACATTGCTGTGCAAGGGAAAAATGTCCAAAGTCCAAACTAATGTTTTGTTTAATATATTTGGAGACAGTATCGGTCTTTTTGAGATAGTTGTGCCTCAAAGAAAAAGGAGAGTGATACTGCCAGCAGTGTTTCTGCTGACATTGGTGGCAACATATCCAACACCTTGCTCTTCTGACTTTTTCACCAGTCACCTTCAAGGGAGATGCTTCAGCTACTCAGCAATTTTATACCTGTTGGTTTTCCTTGAATAGTTTGTCCTGTTTTCTGAGAAACTACAGTGCCTTATGTCATCACTAACATTATTATTTATATCCAAGAAGAGCCAGAAAGCATCAGAGCCCTTCAGTTAAGCATAAAGGCAGACTTACCTACTAATGTGAGGTGCGTCAAATATAATAAATGCTTGTGAATGGTGCTCTTTAGTGGGAATAGAGATGATCATCAAATGTTTGAATGAACTGGTGTTAAAATTTTCAGTGTCAAAATTCCACCGATGCTCCTGGGATCATAAGTGACTGTGTCGTTTTCAAATATGGGACCTGGACTTCCAGGTCACAGGCTAAATACTTCTGGAAGTTAAATTAAGGAGCTTGAACCCTGCTACTTCTAGAGAGAAAAGGAACCCCTGACTCAGATCTTTACAGTGCCGATACAGATTTAGGCTTCACATTGTATAATCAACTGTCTAAATGGCTTGAGATACTTCACGTGTGTGCTGGAGCAGAGGCTGAGTTGCACTCCTTAATCTCATCCATGTTCCTTCTTTGAGCTGCGCATCTGACAGTGTAGGCATGGCTTCAGCTCCCAGTTAGCCTGACGATCCTAAACAGGGAGCTGGAGTGTGATTTCTGAAGACATACAGGCAATGTGCGTGCCCCAGATCCATTGATTTTCAATTGGAGTGGACACTTGACTGACTTAGAGGCTTCAGAAATTCCCAATCAAGACAGCTAACTTGAAGCGTGCATTTGTTATGCTCTCAGTGTCAAGAGACTGATGTTAGTGAGTGGCAGGGGGAATAATTGCATGGGAAGGAAAATGTACTTCAGGCTGGTGATATTTGTGCTGCTTGCCCAGCTGCAAGGCTGTGATTCTGGAACCAGAGGGCATGGAAAGGAAGAGGGAGGTTCCCTTTGACTCTTTGCAGCTGTACAAGTGAAGGAGCCACACCAATTAGAAACAAAAAAACCCTGCGAAAAACAAAAAAGGAAATGCTTTAAGAGTAACTGGTAAATGGAGACAAAAATGTCACTGCTCAAACCCATAATGAAATACGGTGCTGTGAAAATACCACTTCCTCCCCTGGAGGTAACAAGACATTTCACCTGGTATCATTTTATCTGGTGTGACATGGAGGTGTGAAGTCCCCTTGAGCATCTTACATATTTAGGACGGAGTTTGTAGACAAAAATCCTCCTGCCAGTCAAGGTCATGTAATCACAGCTTCTTCCTGACAAACAAAATGTATGTATTTAGATTGCACATTTACATTTAAAAATTTAACTAAACTGGGATAGATTTTTTAAATTTTTGTAAGTTATGTGTTTTTGCTTTGAATTGAACTTCTGGGAGTAGGGCAGAAGGGTTTCAGTAGCCTCAGAATTATGTGCTGTGAAGGCAGTGGGCTTGTGCGGTGGCATTCGCAAGGGAAGCGAATCAAGGTCCTGAGCCGTTTTAGGCTCGAGGGAAGGGAGCTGGTGGAGGAAGCCTGGAGCTGGAGGGGCTGGCGCCTGCCTGTGCGTTCCAGTTGCTCTTTAGCTGCTCCTTAGGGCCGGGGTGCTGTGAACAGGGGCTGCCGACTGCAGGGCTGGGAGCACGCAGGGCACCCAAAGCGCTGCCTGGGCTGTTCTTCTTGGTTGCTTTTCCCAGTTTGTGCAGCAGTCTGAGTCTCTGCTTCCAGTTCTGCTGGGAGCTGCTTCTGGCACCTTGGCATCCAGGCTGCTGCTGGGTATGGCCAACTCCTGCTTTGGGAGGGCCGAGGTGGTGGGGGGCAGCAGCAACACCCTTATCGCAGCCATTAGCACAGCAGGGACACAGAGCATCACAAGGGCTTGGGTGATGGGGGTCTCTCCTGGGGACAGGCACACGGAACAAGGTGCTGGCCTGCATGGGGAAGGAGCTGCAGAAGTGACGAGCAGACCATGCACCACCGGAGAACTGAGGAGCAAATACCTGAGGTCTTCTCAGAAATTCTGCAAAGAGAAGAGCCTGGGCCACACGAAATGAGGAAGGGGGGATGGATGCAGACTGTGGGTGAACGAGTAGTGGAGGGTGGCTCTCAAGACAGAGGAGGGGGAACGCTAATGACTTTGGGCAGCAGAAGGCAGGTTGCTGCTCCTCCTCACCAAACACACATGGCATGGCAGCAAGCGGGAGGAGTTACGGGTTCATGTGCAATTGCAGCACTGTGGCCGTATTGGGATTACAGGTAAATGGCGGGACAGCCCTCATGACTGCAGTGCTGTAGCGGAGGGATGCAGGCTTTTTAGAGACTGGTGATGAGACTCACCGGCAAGCCGGGAGGAGGGCTTCTGTGTAAAGGAGCTGTCTGAATGCTGCCCAGGCTCAAACACAGAAAGGAAGGACACAGGTGGTGGAAGCAGGGGCAGGCTACTAGGAGACGAACGTGGGATGTGTAGGAACATGTAGGAATCCAGTCAGGAAACCCAAAGCTCAGCTGGAATTGAAATTAGCCAGGGAAGTGAAGGGTGGCAAGAAAGGTTTCTGTAAGTACCTTGCCAGCAAAAGGGAAAGTGTGGGGAGCATGGGCCCATTGCTTGGTATGGCTGTGTGGAAAAAAAGGCTGAAGTACTTAGTGCCTTTTTTGCCTCGGATTTTGCTGGAGAGACTTGTCCTCAGGCCTTGCAGGTGCCTGAGCCTCCCAGCAGAGCGAAGATCCCTCAGAGCACTGAGCCTGCTTGGATGTACACAAGTCCACGGGACTAGCTGGAATGTGCCCAGGGGTGTGGAAGGAGCTGGCTGATGCTGTTGCAAGGCTGCTCTCTCATCTTTCAAAAGTCGTGGCAACTGGGGGATGACAGCACACCAAGCCATTAGCTAGTGAGGTCCGTCTGGATTCAGTACTGGGGCCAACACTGTTTATTATCTTCATTAATGACGTGAGTGATGGGAGCGAGTGCAGTCTCAGCAAGTTTGTGGATGGCATCAAATTGCAGGCAGCAGTCCGTGTGCTGGAGGGCAGTGCTGCTGTTCAGGGGCACCTGGGCAGGCGGAGGAAGTGGGCTGACAGGAGCCTCACAAAGTTGAGCGAAAGCAAATGCAAGATCTTGCCCATGGGATGGAATAACCCTGTGTAAAGGAGTGGACTGGGGACCAGCTGCCTGGGAAGCAGTGCTGCCGAAAGGGATCTGAGGGAGCTCGTGAACAGCAATTTGAGTGGGAGCCAGCAGTGTGCCCTTACAGCAAAGAAAGTCACCTGCATCCCTTGGCTGTGTGGACAAGAGTGTAGCCAGCAGGTCAGGGAAAGATCCTTCCCCTCTATTTGGCATTTGTGAGACTGACTGTGGAGCACCGTGTCCAGTTCTGGGCTTCCCAGAACAAGAAGGATGTTGACTTATGGAGACCAAATGAGGTGATCAGGGGGCTGTAGCAAATGGCATATGATATGAGGCCGAGAGAGCTGGATCAACTCAGCCTTAAGAAGAGATGGCCAAGAGGAGGCCTTAGTGCTGTCAATGAGTACCTGAGTGGAGGGTATAGAGGAGATGGAGCTAGACTTTCCTTGAAGGCATACAGTGATATGATAAGAGGCAGTGGGCACAATGTGTAACATGGAAAATTCTGATTAGGTATTAGGAAAAATGTTTTTACTGTGATGCTGGTGAAGTACTGGAATTGGTTCCCCAGAGAGGTGGTGGAGGTGTTCAAGACTCAGCTTGATATATCCCTGAGCAACCTGATCTGATTACACCTGCTTTGAGCTGAGGATTAGACTAGGCATCTGCTCCTGACCTGATTATTCTATTATTTCATAATATTTTCATATTTTTTACATGAAGGTTGGAATTTCTTTTTCTTCAAATAATAATGTTTCCTGAGGTCCATACTTAGTAGGCCCACTCCAGGAAATTTCTTATTTATATTAATGGTTTCTTTCTGGAGAAAATGACTAATTTACCAAGGTAACCATTCAACAAATTGAGCACCAAAATGCAATTAAGGTTTAATTTTATATAGCTGTGTTCAGACTGGCAATTCGTGAAGATCTTGTTTAGTTGCTTTGAGATACCTGAATTGCACTCAGGTACATGAATTGCTCTTTCAGAGGCAAGGGCTTTTAGATGTTGTGCTACCACATAGCATTATACTAACTCTTTTGTTGAGTAACTGCTCCAGCAACCTCAGGTTTAAGCCTTACCAGTAGGATTTGGTCGTAGGTTTTTAAACTTTTATCTTTTGTTTGTTAATGTTGACATTGTTTTGCTAACCTCTGTATTTCTATAAAATTTCCAGGCATTCTCTGAAGTTGCACTGGAAGATGTTTGCTAATGTACTTATTGTTCATGATATTAAAAGCAGAGCCCTGAGCTGCTGGATCTAAAAATCTCTTTCTTCTCATCCAGGTCAACAGAGACAGTCTGTGCAGAGCAGTGCATTCGTAAATGTGAAACAAGCCCGCACCACCATGTTTGGCACTAAGAGGTCAGTTTTCACCTTGGTTGTTATGCTTTTCATCTCCAAAAAATAGTATGGCTGTTGTGACTCTAATCTGAAAATTTTACACTTTTTAAATGTATTGTTGTACAAAATACATTAGCTAGATATGTTGCTCTTTATATTATATCGGCTGTACAGCCCTGTTCTGCTGTAACTGACAGGTATGTGGCAGACAGGCCCTGTAGCACAAAGACGAATAGTATCCCCAGGGCATTATAGGACACAGCGAGACTGCCAAAGAAGACACTGTGCTAGTGCTGGAGGGCATCCCTCCTGCTTTCTTGGTACGGAAAATAACACCAGGACAACAAAGCACAAGTGTAAGATAGGTTCTTCTCTGCCGTTTTAGGGAGTCCGTACTGAATATAAGGTAACCTCCATCTCTGATTCTGCATGATTCAGTGCCTTCGATGTCGAAATGTCTAAATTAATCAACATTTTTGAATCCATGCTCTCTACTTCTGCAGTCTTTAAGTGCTCCTCTTAAGCATCAGGTGGTGCAGTTCTGCTTCTGCATCCGTCAGCAGGCAGCATGGCCTTGCTTTCCCCACAGTTCCTGCAGCCGCACAAGCCGCTGCGGCACCGGGGTCACCTTGCCAGGCACCAGCTTCTTGGTCTTCCACAGGGGAGTGTGATTTCTCCATGGAGCAAAGATACTATATACCATTCCTCCCCTGTCTGATCTCCCTGATTTTTTTGCTTGTTGGGAGGCTTTTAGGTTTTTAGTACAAGCCAGTTCAGGACTTCAACACTTGCGCCCTAGTCACATGGCAGCCTAGTGAAACATTGGCCCCGTGCAGTGGCAGAGCACCTTAAAGCTGGTACCTGGAGGCGTAGATCGCCTCTTCTGAATTGTTGGGAAGCAGGGAGACTAGCTTGCCCCTAAGAAGTAGCACATATGAAGCAGCATCTTGCATGCCTGCAGGACTCAGGGGTGGCAAATAATAAGGAAAAGCAGCTTCGTTTTCTGAGGCATCAGCTCCTGCACCAGTTGCATGAGGCTTCACGTGAGCTGCAGTCTCATCTGTGCTGCCAGCGGCTGCCTGGTCCCTTGTGCTCCTGCAAGCGTGAGCGCTGCTGCCTCACACGGCAACCAATTCAACGTTAATTTTGTGTCTGTCTGAAGTGGTATCGGCATCTGACTGCAGACTTTGTTACCTTGTATACAAGACAAATGCAGTACATTTTTCAGGTAACTTTTCACGAAAAGGTAACTTTGCTCTTATTTTTAGTACAGATCTGTTGTTTTGTCGGTATGACGAGTTGAAGATAACTGTTGCTGAGGATACAGTAATGGAATTGCTAACTTCCCATTTGAGGCTTTCTGCTTTTAACTGATTGCCTCTGCAGAATATTAACGCTCAAGTTAACCAAAGACATTCTGCTAAGTGAAATAAATTATATTACATTATATTGAGGTGGGTTAGTTTTTTTTGCCACTGTTCAGTATTACCTCATATGAACTCGTTCTGGGCTGATCTAAACATTTTTTTACTCTCAGGATAGTCTCTTTACCTTTTCTTATCATTATAAAGCAATGGCAAAATGAAAAATTGTGTTTGATGGGTAGCCTTGAAATTTTATTCATTATCTTTTTTTCTCCCAGATTGAATCTTGATTACTATGCAAATAAAAATTCCTCATAAGGAATATTACAGACAATGTAAAATTCAGTTTCATGTCTGCAAACAAGATGCTTCATGAAAAAAGGCACATCTGGGGAACAGAAGTTCTTTGCCTCTTCACTGTAGTGTTCTGCTGTTTCTTGCTTTACACAGACTGTTTTGAACCACTTAGAATAAATAACGGATTTCCTGCTGCTGGGAGGGAAAGAGGCAGAGTGGACTTCCATAATAGTAGCCTCCTGTGTGTAAACTGGGAAATTACATCTAGTATTCTTGAGATTGGTACCATGTTTTAGTTAGGCAGTGACTGAGTACTTGTCAGGTATTTTGTTCTCCCAGTTGCAGTGTGTTTTGAATTTAATTTTTGATAATATATTTGATAATAATTGATAAAGGTTATAAACTCCTACAAATAGGTTTTTGAAAATCTTGGTTTGATACATTAATTCTCTTACTAAAAAGAAATACTGTATTTTCTTGGGAATATAGTGAGGAACAAAGCTATTTTTCTACAGGAAAGGATGATTTAAGGTTTATTTTCTTGTAAAATTAGTTTTTAATTAGTTCTAATAACACATTGCTAATTATCGTCTTCACAGAACATTTAACAATATTACAAATCTCTGACTCAAAACCTGAATTATATCCTGTCACCAGATCTTTGGAAATCATCAGGTATATAGTATCTCAGCTCCTTTTTTTATTTATACCTTTCTCTTAATTTTGCATGCAGAGTTTATTTTTAGTGGGTAATCCCTGTTGAACAGACTGAATAATGAAGTTGATAAAAGTGACTGTCCTATCAGAACAGCTTTATCAAAATTCATATATGAGGAAGACGTTTCTTAGGTGCTTTAAAAGAAGCTGTGTTGTTAATGTGAACTGACATTGCTAACAGAGGTGAATTCCTTCTGATTTCAATTTAATTTAAGAGCTGATCCCATGCTTTTAAATACTGAACTATTGTGATTTCTCTGTGCTGTCTTGTACTCTGCTCTCATCTTTTTCTCTATCATATTAATTTTTTTCCAATTAAATGTACAATAGACAGCAGCATTGAAATAGCAGAGGTCAGTATGTATACCAGTGAGTTTCTGATGTGTTATATTATTCATAATGGGTACTTATTTCAGTCTTGCAAGAGCAATTGCCAATACCATTGTCCTCCTGTGGAAGGGAAAAATACGTAAATGGCTTTAGAGAAGGGATTTTTATTTTGTGGGAACCAACTTTGTGTGGAAGTTGCTCTGCAAAAGTAGACCCCAAATTAGCAAATCCTCAGGATTTGTAGTAAACTCTGTGTGACTGTCTGCCTACCATGAGCATCATGAGGCTCAGGGGTATTCTCACCTGCGGTTCTATATGTTGTTCAGTTTGGAAACCTTATCTTGTATAACTCCTTTAAACTATGTCCATGCAGCTGGGGAGTATTTCTCCTGGATGGCATGCTCGGTTAGTTCTCTTTTCCTTCTCTAGCCTAGATCGAAGCACTTCGAAAGATACCCTAAGTGACAAACTTGACCTCCATTGCCCAGCCATTTGGTCCCTAAATGAGTTTAGCAGACTGAAGGGAGCAGTTGTGAGAAGCAGGAGGTGAGACGTATGAAGACATTTGCTTAAGTGTATATGTGATACGGCTCCATTTCTAGGCCTAGATCCATTTGTCCCTTTTCTGAGGAGCCTTGCATGTGACATATGTTTCAGCTGGGCTTGTGGAGGATACCACCTTGGTCCTGTGAAGTGCCCAGACTACCACTATATCTCTGGGTAGTTGTAAGCTTGCTGCTGCGTCCAAGTCTGTCTGAGTTGTATCCTGCTGTAAGTGTGTGGTGTCTGCTTCCCCCTCTATTGGTTTGAACCTCAAGGAGGTCCATCGAGCCAAGAGAGCAGCTAGAGCTTGAGTGATCTGTTGTCAGTGCTTAGGCTGTTGAGGGCTAGTGTTACCAGGTTTAATTCAAATTATTGTGGAGGAAAGGAAGAAAATGTGAAGAAAAAGAGGAAAGGACTCTGATTTCCAGGCACGCTGATCGCCCTGATGTGAACTTGGTGTTTATTTTTATTGTGGTCTTCTTTGTGCAGAGTGTTTTATTTGTAGAGGGTGACTCCAGCCTGAGGCGCTGGTGGCTGATGCAGCTGCTAGCTTCTGTTACGTGCCGGTGCCTGGTGTGGTGCTTTGTGATGGACAGCCAGGTTGCATCAAAGGCAGTGCTGACAGCCTTGGTCACTGGTCCAAGACTTTCATAACACAGCAGTTGTTCTGGAGGCAATTAATTTTCTTTCCAAATCATATTACAATCAGCCATCCTGGAAAGTTGTAGTAAATTTTCTTAGGCCAGTCTGTCAACAGTAATTTTAGTCCTGTGATAAGTAGAAAAACAAACCTTTCTTCCAGTGTCTACTTATATCAGCATGTTTACAATCTTAGATGATAGCTGAGATGGGCAAGTAATGTGACTGCTGTACAAGGAGGATGAAGAGATTTGGAAAGACACATCAGCTTTCTAGTCGCTGACAGTTACTGACTTCCTATTCTTGTGTCTGGTTTTGATCAGAAAGTTAAGCAAATAGTGTTCATTTATGAGCTCCTGATATGAACAGACTGTAGTGTGTTCAAGATAACATAAGCCTGGTTTCTTCTTTCTCCTTAGCAGAAAGGCTATGTTTACACATGGTTTCTAAATTTCATGGGTTTTTGATTAGCATTAGTCCTGGACTGTTCCTGTGTTTGTTCTGAAACCTCTGCCAGGTTCTAAAGCGTGGCCAGTGGATGGCCACAAGGCTGTCCATTGCTGAACACTAAGAGCATGTGTCAAAGTTCTTTTCCTTGGGATTTGTAAGTGTACAAAAATAGTTACCTGGTTTGACCTAAATTCATGTGGTGCTCACCACCCCCTTGCTTTGCTTTTTAATTGAAAGTGACACTACTTGAATGAAGTTATAACTTGCCTTCTCTCTTCTACTTTGTTATGGAATTAACTTTCCTACTGCTGAACTTTGTTACGGTAATGAACTGCAAAATAGTATCTATTGATATGGACTATTTCTAAGTTTCTACTGTTTCCTAAAAATGAACTTCCAATGTCTTACACTGTTTTATTGCTTTCGGGCCCGGAGGCTGAATAATGCAAAATGATAAGGCAGCTGTGGGACTTGATTTCTAACTCAACCAGAACAGACACAATCTAGTATACAGATATAAATAGGGAAACAGAATGTGTACCATCCTATACTACTGTCTCTTGGTTTTCAAGAGTTTTTTTTTCCCCTTTACACACTGGCCATTTTCTCCAGCCTGCGCTATGCTTAATGAGAGCTCAGGTTTATTGGTAGATCACATAACTCTTCAGATGGGGTAACTCAAGCCTTCAGTGCATACATGGTCTCTCTGTTGCAGAATTCATCCTTCCAGCATGGAGTGGGGCTCTCTTCTGATAACCCACAGCTTCTCTGAGCAGCATTTGTTCTAGGTGTGGGTAAGCAAGAAGAAGGGGAAGTGGACCTAAGCATGTTCATCCAATTACAAATGATTGCTTGCTCACATCAGATAGCAGCAGGGAACACTGCTGCTTCACCTTAAATGTTCACACTACCCCAGTGCCAATTGATCCAGGATGTAATGGGCCAAGTTCTCTCTGTTTCTTGACAGCTTTATGTGTTTGTAGATCCAGAACTTAACGGTAAAACAGAACTTTGTCTTCCCTGTAGACTGGCAATTTATCTTTGTCAGAAGTCTTCCATCTGCTTAGTTTTCCTCTTTTCGTTGGATTTGGTGTTTGCCACGTGACTTCCTCTGATTGCTTTGCGACCAGTTTCCTGTCTCTGTCTTGTCTGAGCATCTGCTGTACATCTTCTGCCTCTTGCACTCAGTTCACCCACTCGGACTCAATTCACCATAATTCTTAATGATTTCCTGACCAAGTCCATCCAGGACTCTGCAACATGGAAGCTGCCCTAAACATATACTTCTTGAAACCTTATCCCTATTAGCTTTCTTGAGTCTCACTTCTCTGCATGTTACTCCTCCTGCGGGAGGGAAGAGGGTTTTGATCTTGTTTTACTTGCTCTGGTAATAATGAAACTAAACCCCAAAGTAGCAATACTTAACTAATGAAGTAGTAAGATAACAACATTTTGATTTGTCATGGATCTGCAAATAAAATTCTGAAGAGTTTACAGGTTATGTGGTGGGTTCATCTCAGCCAACAGCCGAACACCTGCACAGCCGCTCATTCACTCCACTGTCCCATGGGATGGGGAGAAAAGAGAAGGAATGTAAGAAGATTCATGGACCAAGATAAAGGCAGAGTAACAGGTGAAGCAAAAGTGCACAAACAGAGGAAAATGAGGAATTCATTCGCTACTTCCCGTTGGTAGGCAGATGTTTAACCACTTTCTGGGAAGAAAGAAGGAAGAAATTTTTTACAATGAGGGTGATGAAATAGTGACACATATAGAGGTGGTAGATTCCCCATCCCTGGAAACACTCAAGGCCAGGTTGGACAGGGCTCTGAGCAACCTGGTCAAGTTGAAGATGTCCCTGCTCATTGCAGGAGGGTTGGACTAGATGACCTTGAAAGGTCCCTTCCAACCCAAACTATTCAAACAACCCCATGGACCAGTACAGGCTTGGGGTGGACCTGCTGGAGAGCAGCTCTGTGGAGAGGGACCTGGGTGTCCTGGTGGACGACAGGTTAACCATGAGCCAGCAGTGTGCCCTGGCTGCCAAGAAAGCCATGTGGG
>Ga0065711_1041285_pt1 | contig 16262 bp, 11 predicted proteins | sample Hoacrofraction12_FD_59098 | JGI IMG/M metagenome (GOLD analysis project Ga0065711, IMG submission 59098) | Hoatzin crop microbial communities from Cojedes, Venezuela - Epithelial fraction 12 v2 (version 2) | ecosystem: Host-associated > Birds > Digestive system > Esophagus > Crop | place...
GCAGGCTGCACAGGACCTTGTCCAGGCGGGTCTTGAATATCTCCAGAGAAGGAGACTCCACAACCTCCCTGGGCAGCCTGGGCCAGGGCTCCGTCACCCTCAGAGGGAACAAGTTCTTCCTCATGTTCAGCTGGAGCTTCCTCTGCTTCAGTTTGTGCCCATTGCCCCTTGTCCTGTCTCTGGGCACCACTGAAAAGAGTCTGGCCCTGTCCTCCTGACACCCACCCTGCAGATATTTATAACTGTTTCTAAGGTTCCCCTCGCAGCCTTCTGTTCTTCAGGCTAAACAAGCCCAGCACCCTCAGCCCTTCCTCACAGGAGACATGCTCCAATTCCCTCATCATCCTCGTAGCCGTCCGCTGGACTCTCTCCAGCAGCTCCTTGTCTTTCGTGAACTGGGGAGCCCAGCACTGAACACAGCACTGCAGATGGGGCCTCACCAGGGCAGAGTAGAGGGGAAGGAGAACCTCACTCGACCTGCTTCCCACACTCCTCCTAATGCACCCCAGGAGCCCATTGGCCTTCTTGGCAGCCAGGGCACACTGCTGGCTCATGGTCAACCTGTCGTCCCCCAGCACTCCCAGGTCCCTCTCCGCAGAGCTGCTCTCCAGCAGGTCCGCCCCAGCCTGTATTGGTGTGTGGGGTTGTTCCTCCCCAGGTGCAGGACCTTGCCCTTTCCCTTGTTGAACTTCATCAGATTCCTCTCTGCCCAGCTCTCCAGCCTGTCCAGGTCTCGCTGAATAGCAGCACAGCCTTCTGGTGTATCCACCACTCCTCCCAGCTTTGTGTCATCAGCAAATTTGCTGAGGGTACACTCTAGCTCTTCATCCAGGTCATTGATGAAGAAGAAAATTCCTGAATCAGGAAAGTATTTGAGTGCTTTCTGAAAAGAGGGATGGATTTGAAGGACGTGTTGAAGGGTTATTTACAAACAGGGATCTCGTTTCTGACCAAGATGACAAGGAGAGCAGTGTTCTTGGTGTGGATGAGGTTCAACCCAGAGTGACCTGCTGAGATCAGGGGAATCACTTCCATTTTTCATTGGTGCACAAGCAGAACTGGGGCTCCAGGCTTACTGAAAGCAAAATGGATGCTGCTCTATTTGAAGTAAAGTTACACAGGAAATGCACTTAGGAAGAAACAGTACAATGAAAAAATTAACTAGGAAAGATCAAAGAAGGAGTCATGGCTTAACTGACACCTGTAACATTATCTCTTTCTCTAGTTACAGGGGAAGATGGGTTCCGTGAATGGGGGCATGCTCCCAGAGGGAGGAAATCTGGCATTTGACAGGTGCAAGAAGCCAATAAATTAGGGGTTTGTGGAACAGAAGAACCATCTATTTCCTCACAAAATTGTCAAGGCTCAGTCTGTAGAAGATCGGAAAGGGATGCTTAAGATAGCAATAAAAGACGCAAATGCTTCTTTTTTTTCAGGAGGAGGGTAAAGGCGGGGAGAATATCAGCAAGAAAAGGAACCGAGTTGGAACTGTAAATCAAAGTTTGCATTCCAGTGCTATAAAAGTATGGTGGGACATTCTGGCTTCATTTTAATCATGTAAATGAGTTCAGGGTTGAGTTCTGCTCTTGCAGCCAGAAGTGTCTGTAATATAGTGTCACACAAGTTCTGAACACTGTGGGCTGTCTAGTCTGCTGGAATTTGGCTAAAAAGACCAGCTTTCCTTGTCCTGTCTTCCACGGAGGAGGGAGACATAGCCGTCAGCCTGTGAATACACTAACTGCCGATACTGACCGCAGCGTGAGGCTCTGACGCGGTGCGCGAGTGTCCAGCAACCCCCCGTGCCTCCAAGAGTGGGGATGGGCAGCCCTGGCCGGGCTGGAGGCTGCACGCCATTCACCCGGGCTCCTGGGTTGAATCCAGCCTCGACTTGTGCTGCTGCTGATCAAGTGAGGGCTTGTGGCCGTGTAAGCAGAAATACTTCGTTATCTCTTCTGCCGTAGGCAAGTGCGGCGGAGTGCAAGTGGATTCCCACTTAGTCATGTGCACTAACTGTGTGCTACTAGTAGGGAACTAGGAAAGCACTACACAGACTTCAAATTGTTTTATTTCTTTCCTCCCATCCTCCCCTTACTAGGAATGGATTAAAAGTGCAGTCTCTTTGCTTTTTCCGTTCTAAAAGGGGAAGGAAATGGCAGCTTGAAGCTGAAAGCAAGGTTTCCCCACAATATAAAACAGTACACTGCCCCTGATGTGAAAGGAACTACGCTGATTTACATCCAAGAAGACTGTGGCTCTCTGGCATACTAAATACCCTGTGCTAGTGCTGTGCCAGGTACTCAGCTGAGATATACAACTGTCCGATGCTCACAGGACTGTGGGGAAATGTTTCTTTAAAGAAAAACAATAAAAGCAGGCATTGTAATGCCATTGTCATTCATTATGTGGCTCTCACAGTGAAGACAAAAGTTAACATTCCCATCAATGTCAACAGGATCAGAATATGGCCCTCAGAGAATATTTCATATTGTTACATCCTTTCATGACTTGAACTAAATTTCATTCCTGGATAACAGCCCTGGTTTATGATAGGAAATAAGTGCTCTGTCACACCCTGATAATTAGTACATCGCATGCAGAATGTAAAACCAGGCAGTAAAATGACACTAAGTTTCTGGCAGAACTTTGAGCCACATATAAACCATAAACAAGATGATACAGACAAGACATGGTTGTACTCCTTCCTTTCAGAGAGGCTGATAATAGAAAGGTCAGTGCCTCAGGATAAAACAAAATACTGAAGACAAGCCTACGCTGGAAAGCAGTTACAATACCATCACCCCGCTTCCTATTCGCACAGTACAAATCTCAGCACAAGCAGCTTTGGCCATGTGCCTTTCTTAGTATATAAAGAACTTCTCAAAACACACTGGGAGCTGAACGCATCCCAGCGAGGCGGCTATCACTGGCCATATGTGATGAAGAAGGAAGAGTCTGCTGCGAAATGTGTTTTTTGCTTGCTTTCTTTTTTTTTTTTTGAAACTGAGATGAGCATTTCATTTTTCTGCAGAGAGAAATGTAATTTCTTAAGCACTGTTCTGAGAAAGGGGAAGGAGGAAAGGGAGGATACGTACCACGAACGACACACTGCAGACAAAACGCAGACCCTAGGCAGCAATGGAGACTCAGGTTTCCACCCATTGCAGCAGAAAATGCGTTTCTCATACTGCACATCCACAAATCATTATCTGGAAAGAAAAGGCAAAACTTTAAAAAAGTAAATTCAAAACCAATTTAAGGACTGCAAATAGATGGGTTAAACCAAATTGACCCTCCCATACTCAGGTGGAGGAGAACATGTCGGTTTTTAAAAGATTTTAAAAAAAAATTTACCATGTGAAATGAGTTCGTAACTGGAGATGAAACCTGTTGCTGATTTGAGTGTAGGTCCAAAATGTTGAGAAGGCCACGTCCAGACTGAATGGAGGTGTGGTCTCCATCACTTTCTGGTAAGCAGAGGTCCACTTCCCAAAAGCGCCGGCGGGTGAGCCCAGAGGGCCCAGCCCAGGGGCGAAGGGGCTGTGACTCCCCCGTGCTGAGGACACTGCGGTGGCCGTCGGCCCACGTGGCAGCCGGAGGAGGGCTGGTTTGCTGACATGGCCTGGGAGAAGGCTTACAGTGACAGCGGAATGGGAGCGACCAATTGCACTGCGCTTCGGCGTGCACGGCTTCGGTGCCACGCTGCTTTCCCCCAGCGGTGGCTCCGATTCAGGAGCGAGTGCTAATATTAACTTTTTAGCCTAGTTTCCTAAGGAAATGAAGCTTAGGCAATCATTTTTTCTGGCTGGTTTCCCTAATAATTTTGAGCCTACTGACTGATGTCAGCCAAGTGGAACAGAGGGACAGAGCTCTCAAAGACAATGGTGTTCCCACAGGTTTTGCGAAAACAGATGTCTGGAGAGGGATAAAGGGAGAGTAACCAAAATTTACTGCCTGCTAAAGGCAAGGCAGCAGCATGAGAACATCACTTAGGTATGAGAAGGTGCACAGAGGATGCCTTCCTTTGGTCGGGAAAGGCCTTCTACAGATTCTTGTTGCACCAAACGTTCGTCAGGCACCGACACTTTGGGAGACACCAAAGCTGGTCGGCCCCAGATGCAAGCCTGCGGGAGACTTGGCTTCCTTCCTTTCGAAGCCTGCAGAACCGCTCCTGCTCCATCTCAGCACAGTTTCAGGCTGAATCACAGTGGAAATTTCCCACATGACGCTATTCCCTACAACATTTCCTGTTCTCAGAAGCTCTCGCCACAAGAAACCAAACGTAGACGATTTCTTTCAGACTGCTGAGAGTGTCTTCCTTACTTACTGAAAGTTAGGTGATAATTCTCCTGGCTTTCAGCCTACCTTTGGCTATCGTTTTTTATGTCAGTCAATAGCTGCAACACATTATAACACTGATACCATCAGCAACACCTTTGTAACATTCCCTTTGGATGCATTATCTACTTAGCGCAAGAAGGATAATGACCCTTATGGGTTACATCAAATGGACGGTGCGCGGCCCTGTGTGTTCCCTCTGTGTGTAAGCCACTGCTACACGTGCACCAGCGCCCAAAACTCAAACTTCGGAAACCAAGCAGACCTGAGGATCTGTACCTGGTGGTCCCACAATACATCTGGTGGATTCCATTGACCTCATTACACTTTCTCTCCTGAAGAGTTGAAATCCAACACGTGAGGGCAGACTTACAACACCAGCCTAGCAGCCCCCTTTTCCAGAAAGAGTGTGTCCCGTTCAAAAAAACCCAGCAACAATATCTAACCCAAAACTTCATCAACATCTTGACTAGGTCCTGCGAAAAATACTTCTCTTTGAGAAATCCAGGACATTCCTCTTTGCATTAATTGCCAGCTTATTAGTGGAATGAATGTTGCCAGTCTTTTCTCAAGCTGCTTGGAGGTGAAGAGCCTCTTTCTTTCTCTTTACCAAAAACAACAACAAAACATCCCAAGAAAGAAGAAAAGAGAAAAAGGGAAGGGAGCTGCTGAGAGCCAGGCTACTTATTCATCTTCGAACATTGGTTTCCATGGGAATAAGTTTGGTGCTTTGTGGAGGCTGAACAGCCCCATGCAGTCTAATGCAGCCAACATTACATTTGTATGGTCAGCTTTCCTTTGGCCTCGCCTCGTCCCCTTCCTCCTCTACTCCTGCTCAGCAACAAGACTGGTGTCTCAAAAAATGAAGAAATTGTTCCATAAATTGACTGACTTAGGTTTGCATCCAAGCCCACTGAAGCCTTTCTGCTGTGACCAGTGAAACTCTGATGAAGCCCTTGCAGCACAAGGCACAGTGGCTTCCAGTCCGCTCGTCAAAATGGTTACCCAGCCTTTGTCTGCCTCAGCTTCTCTGTTTTGGTTATTTCTGTCTCACTTTTGTCCTTCACCTTTGGAGATTTCTTGTCCTTCTGCAGCTTTTTATTGTTCCTTGGTTTTGACAGATCGTGTAGAACGTACAGCTCCGGTATCAGTGTTTAAAAGTGAGTCATTACCTGTACACCATGAAGGGCACAGGGTTCGCCAATAACTGCGGAAAGGACTAAACAACAGACTGAAAAACAGATTTTGGATGCAACCTGACTTAAAACAAGATGCAGTTTTAGTACATTAAACTCTTCAGATAATCACCTGCTTTACTCTTTGCTTTAAACCAAGGAAGCGAACAAACGTAACGTGACGTTCCTGTTAGAGAGGGAACTGGGTGAAGACTGCGTGAGCTCAGTCAGGACGCAGCAGGCATTGCAGAAAAACTTACAGACTGTATGTTCTTTGATCTGACTACAATAATTTGCTAGTCTTCTTGTAATCCTTTTTGACATAAAATTAAAAAAAACCAAAACTGTTTATAAATCCATTACTCCGAAGATGCCATGCAATACATTTTCATACATTAATCCTCATCATTTTGCTAACTGTCATGATTTTTTCTGTTAAAAGAATAAAGCAAAAACATGTTTTCATTAATCACTAATAAAACATTCAGCACTTCCTATTGCTCCACTTTCAAAACTCCTCCTTCTTAAAAGCCTCTAGAGTCCAAAGTTTTTTGGAAAAATGAACAAAAGAAAAACATATTAGAAATTCTTGAAAGCCCTTCATAGTCAAGGCTGTCAGGACTACAGGAGTTTTCTTTTGTAAGGATACTTTTTCTGTTCAGATTTTGAAATATATTTTCCTTGCAAGACAGAGACACTGATGGATTTTCAATTTTTAAATCTAAGATAAGGTCTAATTGCCTAATTTACTTTGCCTATCCCTTAGAAAACTTCGCTGGAACTGCAGCATTTTATATGATAACTCAGGATGTGTGGCTTGAAAGAAGCTACTGAAGCACAGAAAAATTGATCAATCATTTGATTGTCGATTCCCACATCAGTGAACGACAGGCAGAGCCATTTTAGTCTTATCGTTCCTATAAGAATGTTAGCAATTCAGGCCAACGAAGATCCATTGTGATAATGGAAGTAATAATGAAAGCTGGAGCTTAGACCACGCTCCAGCATTCGTGGCCGTACATCATCTCCCCTGACTCACAATAAGACAAAATGAGAAGGTTATTAGAAACAGGTGAACAATAAAGCTACTGCAAAAACTGCCTTCTATGGATCCAGGTTTCAGTGGTGCAAGTGTCTTTCTTTCTTTCTCTCTAATTTCAACTCAGCTGACATCTTTTCCCATCTTCCCACTGCGTTTCAGTCTAGGGCAGAAGCAAAGCAACCAGCAAGACCTGTTTTCTTGACAGGTTATGGTTATGTGTTTCAGGAAATCAAATGCGCTGTATTATTTCTCCAAACAAAGGGGAAACACAGAGCTAACACTTGGAATTTGCCAGGTCTGACAGAAACAATTTCAGATACCTAGTAATAAAGTGAGAGTGCACTGCATTACTCAAGCTAACTATCAAACTCCTGGAGAGCCATGTTAGCCCAGACTGAGCAAGTTTAAGCAAAACATGCAGAGGTAGTCCAACTTCTTGCTCTGAAGTCCTCCTAGTATGGAAACTTTTGTTGCTATGTATTCTGTAAACCAGGAAGAAGTCTCGGTTTTGATGAAATCATACTTCTAAGACTAGGTGAACTGACACATCCGAGACATTTTTTCAGAAATACCTAAAAGTGCAGAGGATAACTAGAACATTGAAAGGTAATTACCAGTTCTGTTATTCTTTGGCCTTCAACACATAACAATCCAAAACCGATAAGCATGAACATTTCATACAGAGAGCCACCATCACCCCATCAGTCTCAGTTCAGCATGGACCCACTGGGAGACGAGAGGAGTTAATATGGTCCAGTACGAGAAAGCTACCAAAGCTAAAGCAATCCAGGACCTTAAGAACATGAATTTTGGTGAGGATTCATCATTGAAAGCTGAAAGAAAGCTAGGAGTCTAACAAAGAGCATTTATTGATAATTAACTGGTTTGGTTATGAAGTTATCTGGGAAATATGTGTATAGTATGCATCGTGTCTCACTGTGTTTAATGCCAAAATAGCTAACCAAAACAGTCTGGGTCAGAGTTTCACTTACTTCCCAGACAATTTCAGTGAAAAGTCAAGATGCACTCAGCACATTCCTCTGCCCTACTTCGAAAGCTGCCCCCCACCTCCCCGACACAGAAGCTCCCTCCGAAGAACTTGCGGGGACGGAAACCTCTGCTGAGAAGGGTCACAAGGAGGAGGAGCAGCGACCTCCTGCAACAGCCCGGAGGGAAGGAGGAGCAGGTGAGTGCCCCTGATTTTAGACACAGGCAGCAGCACAGAGGAGGGGGATGAGGTGATATCTGCTCTGCAGCTGCCTGCTTAGCAGTGCGAGGGCTGGGGCACTCCCCTGGGAGGGCAGATCTCCACGCAGCTCCCTCTCCCGTTCTATCGGACGTGAACCTCCAGAACTGATTTGTACAAAAAGTAATGTGATTATGCAAAATGTCCTGGCAAAAATGTCATTTTGCAGTGAATAAATAGAACTGTCCTCCAATGAGCTTCTTAAGTCTCAATTTTTTCTGTTTTTATAAATATTTCCAGCTCCTAATATGTCACATAGCAGTCATAAATTGTGGAGGACAGAATCTCACACTCATTTTACAAAAGGACAAACAGTATCTCCACGGATGTAAAATGCAGAAGAAACTCTGTAATTGGAAGCTTCTACTGCCTGAGCACATTTGTGTCACAGAGGAAAAACTTCGGACTCTCTACAAGTTGGAGTTAAAATTTTAATACCTAGAGCTTTTGCTTTGATAAGTGTGTCTGGATTCATCATATTTTCTCTCTGTAAATAGCTTGTAAGCTAGAAATTTCTACAAGCCTGTCAACTTTCACAAATAAATCTTTTTTTTTATCTTATTGATTTGTTTTCCGGAAGTATTTTCCTTTCATTCTAATGTTTTATTTATCTAACAGTGTTCACATTTTTATCCCTAGAAACCTTTTCATTAGCTTTTTGTTGCTGTTTATTTGGTTTTTTCCTTTTGTGTTTGTCTGCAGAAAAACAACTTGCATTTCAATAGCAATACTTTATGCAGCTGAACTTCCCAAAGTGCTTTACATTTAATTACACACTCGTAGCAGAGTGACTGTATGACAAATGTAGCCTCTGGGATCTCCAGGCAGGGGAAGGAAGGCAAGTCTTTCACAATCAGACCATCATGCACACACATGTGGCACTTTCCTTGCAAGCGAGCACCACTGCAGATTCGACACATGATGCGCAGGAGGTAGCTATGAGGAAATGAAAACACTGAAAATAAGAATGGAAAAAGCCTGCTTGTTCTTCCAATTTAGGAAAAGGTACCAGGCAGCTTCTGGAATTCGGGTGTCTTATTCTAACGCACAAGAAGAAATGTAGAATATTTTTTTCACCCAGAGCAACACAGAGAAAGAGGTGTAATAAAAGGCGTGCATAGATACCTCGTATTTATTTTGTTCAGTTTATAGCGTGTGTTGTTTTATTTCTTTCCTCATCCTCTCATATGTGTTATTTCCTTCTGTGGCAGTTTGCAGAATAGTTTGCTGCTCATTAAATGATGAACAAGAAGGCAATCCATTAAATCTTTGCCGCAGAACAAAACAAAAAGGTATTTGCAAATCAAATTGTAGTTTTAATAATAAAATTGTCTCATTTTAGCTTCATATCTCTTACTTAATGAACAAAATTAATGGGGAATGTAACTAAGATGCACCGTTTTTTTATGACTGCTGCAGAAACTTTCAGTGATTATGAAGTCAGTAAGAGGTGTCTTTGGTCATATGATATTTTTAGCAATCAGTTGTTCAATAATTTAAATAAATTTTAATTTCTCATCCTGGGATATTCAATGCTGTAGCATGTGTCAGCCAATTCACATTAAGATGTTTAACGTAACAGCTTTCATTTCTTTAGTCAGGTTTTCTTGATAGAAGTTCTCTGAAATAACTAGGCAAGAGAAAGAATTAATCTGAAACTGTTTAGTAAATATGAGCAATATTCATGTATCTGTAACAGACTGGTATTATGGGATTATGATTCTCATTTCACAGATAAGAAAGACCTGGCTAAGGGGGCCATTTAATTTTCTTGGACAAATTGATGTAGAAAATCTACAGCTATGCCTAGAACAAAATCCCAGTCCAGTGCCTTATCCATCACGTTACTGTTTCTCAATGGTGGATTGCAAATGTTCTTGCAATGCAGAACATTGAAATTGTTACATCGGGCTAAATGAAACAAAATCTAGTTTCCCCATTCCATTATGTTTAAAGGTCACATATTCGCTAGTAGCTATTCAAAACACACATCCACACCAAAATCCTGTAGCTACTGCGAACACCCTTAGCAGTGGGGTTTGGGTTAGTTGGGTTTTCATTCTCATGTTTAAATAAAGCCAAGGAGACAGGATCACAAAATTGCTTTGCCTGAGCCTGAGAGTCACTGTATGGAACAGAACAAAACAAACCTGCTTTAGGCGCTGGTGTTCCTTCCTGAAGATGTTGGTCTCGGGCGTCGTTCTGCACACGTCGCTTCCCGGGTGCCGTTCTGCGCGTGTGCCACGGGCCACCTGCTGCAGGCCATCCCGGGGCGAGCTCCGCGGCACCCGCAGCATCGCTGCAAGGCGGGTACACAGCATCCTCTGAATCCTTGCTGGGTGTTGATAGCTTGGCATCCTCCTTCTCCTTTCTGTGTGCCAATAGATTGGCATCCTCCATCTCCTTGCTGTGTGCCGATACCTTGGCATCCTCCATCTCCTTGCTGGGTGTTGATATCTTGGCATCCTCTGTCTCCTGGCTGTGTGCCGGCACCTTGGCATCCTCCATCTCCTTGCTGGGTGTCAATACCTTGGCATCCTCCATCTCCTTGCTGTGTGCTGGCACCTTGGCATCCTCTGTCTCCTTGCTGTGTGCCGATACCTTGGCATCCTCCATCTCCTTGCTGGGTGTTGATATCTTGGCATCCTCTGTCTCCTTGCTGTGTGCCGGTACCTTGGCATCCTCCACCTCCTTGCTGTGTGTCAATACCTTGGCATCCTCCATCTCCTTGCTGTGTGTCAATACCTTGGTATCCTCCGTCTCCTTGCTGCATGTTGGTACCTTGAGACCGCGCTGAGGTCAGGCCACCTGCCGCGTATGTATGCCTGGTCGCAGGTACCACAGACCCCCTGCTGTACTGGGTGTTGACCAGAAACAGCTTCTACACATTTCTAGACTTAGCTCCGTGTCTCAGTACTGCTTACAAACATGTCTTCCACCTCTGAAAGCTGAGCAAACAAAACAGAGCAGGCAAATTGTTCTAAAAACAGTAAAGGCTATTTTCAAGCTAAAAAGCAGCAACCAAATGGCTTTTTTAGTTCACAGCTGATCTCAAGTCTGTTCACTATTTTTAATATCATTCTCTGTTGTTGATTTTTTTTTTTAATATGACAGTCTTCTCTCCCACAATCCATCCTTAAGCCCAATATGTGATGCCGTATGCAACAGCTCTGCAGATGGGCTTCGCTCTGGTTGGTGTCTTCCACCCTTACAGCAACTTGCCAAGGTTGTACTAAGACAGTGAGAAGAAAGGTTTATAAAAATAGGAGACTGGGGGGTTAGTCTACATCACTTCTGCCTTTAAAAAGTTATATTTTCAGCACAAAATATTGTTTGAGAAATCAAGCATTACTTTCATGCGATAATATAGTTCTAAATACAGTCAACAGTGTAACACCAAGGCAGTTGCAAGCCAAGATGCTCACAGGTGGTGGGTCCTCTGAAAGTCTCTGGCTCTTCTCAGTGAGTGGAAACACTGAACAAGTTTACACAGAATAAGATGAAGAAGTGGTTATGGGACTCAGATTTATAATTTGCCTTCAGTTCGAAAGCTCGAAAATTTGCGTTCAGTGTGAATGATATCCCACCATTGAGGACCATTCTCGAGGCTATTTTCCATTTTGGGGCAGTTCAAAACCAAAGACAATCCTGTCTTTCACTCATAGCTTATAACCACCGACTTCCAGGGCACTGGGAGCCCGAAGCCAGTGCCCTAGAGTCGGGAGCAGGGAATCTAGGGGAGCAGCTGGCAGCCATCTCTCAGCAGTCAAGGCCAGTTGCACACCGTAACTCCCCACCAGCAGCTGGCCAGTGGCTAACTGGAGATGTACCAGGCACGTTGGTCTCACCATCCGAATGAAGTGACGTTCTTCCTTTTCCCCTCCCGCCTTCACCGTGGCACCTCTTTGTCTCTTCCCCGCAAGCAGACCCCATCCTCTGACCTATGCCTGTATACGCTGCTTCGGCATTGGCAGCTTCTGATTAATTTAACCCCACTGTTTGCTCTTCAGATAACTGTAATTCCCTCCTTTCTTTCAACATGAACAGTAATTTCTGCTTTGTTTCATGTCCAGGTTATAGCTGCTCTTTTCTTCTTGCTGTTTTGCCTGCCTACTCTCCAGCAATGAGCCTTACCTGCCTGTCTGTCCCCCCATGTACAAACACCCTTCAGAAAATTTATCCAGTTTCTATTGTCTTTAATTTTTTTCTGATCAAGGCACAAAGCAAAAATATTACATTTAACAGACAGAGCAATATTTTACAAAGCTTTTACTTATATACTGGAAGTCAATGCAGCACAAAAATTGCTCTGCTAAATGAATCCAAGACAGAGTTTTCGTGGCTTACTCTAGAACAAGGAAGCTGCAATGAAGGCAAGAAAGATTATGTATTCTGAATCGTCTCAACTACCCTCTTTATCATTATTATTGCCTCCATTTTCTACTGCATTTTAGAGTATATTCTAAATGGAATATTAATATTAATTTCTTTCTTCTTCATGAGAGTTCAGATAATTTGGGATAATTAAGGGAGAAAGGATAGGGGAATCCATTGCGGGGTTATAAATCTCCAAGGAATGTGTTAGTTTTGCATTTTAGTTCTGCTGAAAAATGTAAATGCTTCAATTAGTGTAAAAATCAGAGGCTGCCTCTCTCATTAACAATGAGGCCTCTAAACTCTCACCTTGCCCTTGTCTGAATCAGAGGATTCTGAAATGGGAAAGTTGGCCCATTTTCCGAAACACAGAAATTGCTCCAAAAAAAAGTAACCAGAAAATATTTCCCTTCCTCCCCTTTAAACAACTGATTAGTTCCCAGAAAAGGCTGATCCAGCGAGGCTGATGCCCTGTTGCTTGTGCTGGGGAAGCTGGTCTGCTTGTGGACATTGTTACAACAGACTTGAAGTGAAGATAGCAGGGCTGGGCGTCTGAGGTTCTGGGATGAATCTCCTCAATCTAAATATTCTATGTGTCATCACAGACCTGGCAAGAAGGGAGGTGAGGGCAGCCACGCCGCTGCGCTGTGCTATCTTACAGCTAACGCAGCCTGAAACCTCCTAAAAGCTGATTGAAATCGATTCATACACAGGTGGAATGCTACAGATCTCTCTTCTCAGCCTTTATAAAGGGAGATTTAGTAGGAGATTTTTTTATTTATTGAGAGATTCGTATTATACCAAGTTCAATACTCCTCCAGTCCACAGGTACCCAGAAAGGCACACTTAAACAAATGCCTGATGTATTCAGCGCATAAGGGACCAAATAAATCAGGGGAAAAGAATATAGCTACTACCACACACATCCATTCTGCACACATCCATTTCTAAGCTCGGGGCTGGGAGGCAAGGAGAAAAGCACTGCCTGGACTGATGACTACATTTCCGCAGTGAATAATGCCCACATGTGCAAAACAGTAATGCAAAATTACCTGCTCCCTCTGCGGAAAGACGGTTCATCTGCAATGATTTAATTAATTGAAGGATTAGCCTTCTGCTATCATTGTTGACCTGAGTTTTTCTGCTAATTTTCCTTTTACTGTGGGACCTTCTAGGCAGTATGGCACAAGTAATCTCATAGCGTTGCAGCGCTCTGGTACATTTTCAAGGCCGTCAGCCCTGCTCATAACTTCTAATCCTAAATTGCTATCATGCATTATTCAGGTTAACATTTTACAAGGTTTGAATCAGTTTTTAATATATGGGCTGGTAGAGACAGGGGACCAGTTGTCCGAATGCATTCAGGACATTGACCCAGCCTACACAAAGCCTTGTTTGCATCAAGGAATTAGTATGGAGACAGGCTGTAGTATCTCCTCCTGCCACACCCCGCAGCCTGATAATGCCTGATCACCCTTCAAATCCGTTCCAAATACTGCTACCAAAATTACCTTCCTGATACGCCATTTCCCCACCTCTGCTCGCTCTTGATGCAGCCCGCCGTCGCTCCGTCGCATCACACCCAGCCGAGCCCAGCTCCGCTCCTCCAGCGATCCTGGCCTCAGTCCATCTGTCTCCACACCACTCTTTCCTGATCTCTGATACATTCCGTAACAGTTTGACACTTCCAAGTAATTTCTTCAACTGCTTCTACCATTTTGCCTTGAAACCAATCCCACTGATATTGGTACAAGCACCCGAGGTGTCTCCTTTTTACCTGAAGTTCAGTTCACCTCAGGTTTTCACAATACTTTGTGTCACAATACTAAAGACCTTGTCAGTTCTGGTTCAAAATTTCACAGGAAAAGCACCATTCAAGAGCAGTGACCATAAGGTCCTTAGATCCAATATCCTCTCTGGAGCAGTTAAAGGTCAAAAATCCACCACAACTGTGCTAAATTTTGAGTAATGGAAGTATAGAAAAATGAGGAAACTTGTTAAAAAAGAAGTTAAAAGAGGTAGCTAAGCTAACCGAAATCCTTATGGACAGCACAGTGACTACCAGAAAACATCTTACTGAAAGCAGAGCTTCAGCGCATACTGTCTGTTAGCAAAAACTCGAGAAACAATAAAAAGAACCAGGCGTGGTGGAGCAGTGAGCTAAAGATTTGGGATGTAGAAGAGTTTATTAGAATTGAGAAGGCATCATTCAAAAAGCAGAAGCTGTATCCAAATGAAGAAAATAAAAAGGATCATAAACTCTGCCAGATTAAATGCAAAAATATAATTAGGCAGGCCAAGAAAAATGAGTTTGAGGAACAGTTGGCTGGAGCAATCAAAAGTAATACTAAATTCCTCTTGTAGCACATCAGAGCAAGAAGCCTGCCAGGCATTCTGTGGGGCCCGCTGACAGCCAGGCTGAGTGCTCGGAGAGGGCAAGGCTGCTGCAGAAAAGCAGAATGAATACTTGCGTCGCTGCTTGCTGTAGAAGAAACTGAGGATATTTCCTCACCAGAAGCCTTTTTGGAAGGCGGTACAGCAGAGGATCCATCTGAAACTTCAGCGGCTGTGAAGAGGCCATTGTAGCATTAGCACAAGCGCTAATGAATTGTCTGAAGTGAACGGGATTTAGCCAAGGGTTCTGAGAAAACCCAAGGAGGTAATAGCTGAATCACTGATCTGGGTATCTGAACTCCCACGTTAACTTTTTGGGCACCATGAACACCGCAGGCTGGCAAATGTGATGTTGGGGAGGATCCAGAGAGCTATGGTAGCTCTAGTGCAGAAATTTGTATATAAAGGCCAGACTTTACCTAGGACTTATGTCTAAATGCAATCTATGTAGAAGAGCCACTGTCAGTTCCGTAGCAGGAAATCCTGCCTTGTAAAACCCATTAGGGTTTTCTGAAGTTGACAAGTGTCTGGGTCAGGTGAGCCAGTCAAGCAAAGTACTACTGGATTTTCGAAATGCTTTTGACAAAGTCTCCCATGAATGATTTCTCAAGAAACTTAGCAGCCATGGAATAAGAGGGAATGACCTAGTAAGAATAGAAAATTGGCCGAAAGACATGAAACTGAAGGTCTGTCCTTGCAACAAAAATACCCTTCACAGTAAAACAAAATGACGGGCTCTGAGCTGACAATTACCGTTTGGGAGTGAGAGCTCGAGGTTACGATAGCCAGCTCCGTGGAGGCTGGTGCTCAATGTTCAGCAGCAGTCGAAAAAACAACTCAAATGCCAGGAGTAAAAAGCAAAACAGAAATGTGATTATGACCCTGTTCATCTGCAGCTTGAATATTTTTTCAGTTAGAGTCCCCTCATCTCAAAAAAGGACACATTTAAGGTGGAAAAAGCTCCGAGAGAGATCAGCTGCTGTAAACTATGGAATGGTTTATAGAGTTCTGAAAACTCACGAATGGTACGGAGTGAGTGGCTAGGAAATGACTGCTGTCTATCCACTGCAAGAACCAGAGAGTGTCAAACGAAGCTTAGAAGAACTAGGCTTAAAGCAAACAACAAGAGATGGCCCTTGAAGAACAGGCACCTGTACCACTTGGCCCATCTTGTTCAATATCTAAACTGTCTGTTTTCTGGAGCAAGGACTGCATGTTGTTCTGTATCTGCCCCTTCAGTTGCAGAGTCCTTGAATGGGACTTTCTGGAGCTGTTGGTAGAAATATTGAACCATATAGATTCAGCCTACCTCATGAATGTGTAGATTACAGACCTAGGGGTCAGGTCATAACAGGAAACTTCACTTGAGCAAAGCACTAGACCAGTTCGTAGCTTCCAGTCCCCTCTTTGCATGAATTAAAAATCATCATAATACTATTGGTCTTCAGGGAGCAGTTTCAGTTTAGACGAGGAATGGCCAAGGGTAGAGGCAAGTGCTAAGCAGGCCAGCCATACAACCTTGCATTGCAAGCAGTGCACACACACCAACGACTGAACTGTGAAGGCGAATCACAGAATCACAGAATCACAGAATCACAGAATCACAGAATCACAGAATCACAGAATCACAGAATGGTAGGGGTTGGAAGGGACCTCTGTGGGTCATCTAGTCCAACCCTCCTGCCAAAGCAGGGTC
>Ga0065711_1009303_pt1 | contig 16261 bp, 14 predicted proteins | sample Hoacrofraction12_FD_59098 | JGI IMG/M metagenome (GOLD analysis project Ga0065711, IMG submission 59098) | Hoatzin crop microbial communities from Cojedes, Venezuela - Epithelial fraction 12 v2 (version 2) | ecosystem: Host-associated > Birds > Digestive system > Esophagus > Crop | place...
GGACCTGGAAAGAAGTACTGAAAAAGCACCCGAAAAGCAGCTGACCTGCCTCTTGGGCTGTGTAGAAGGATCTGGGCCTGAATACGAAGAGTGTGTGCCTGTACATTTCTGGTAGATCTCAGAATCACAGACTGGTTGAGATTGGCAGGGACCTCTGGGAAACATCTGGTCTACCCCTCCCTGCTTAAGCAGGGCCACCAGTTGCCTGGGGACATGAACAGGGATACTGAACAACACATCAGTGCAAGAGAGGCTGTGCCAGGTCATGGCAATGAAGACAGTGGCTTCAGAAATAACCGGTCCTTAAAACTGTAGACCCATTGCTCTTGCGTTGTTACGCGTTGCATCCCGCTTTGTTAATCTTTAAAGGATGTTTTTGGCTAGTTTCGTTACTAGGTATGCTTTTTACTGTTCATATCTGTGCTGTCGGCGACTGGAAGCAGAGCTGGAAAGCGCAACTGTTGCTCCGGTCACTTAGCTGTGAGAGTCTTTCTTTTCCTTCAGACTTTGGAAATTGTCACCTGTCCTGAAAATTTATAGCTTGTCTTTGCTTTGGGGCTACTGTGAGTTAGTCTGAAGTATTTATAGCTATTATGGTTGTTTGACAAACAGGTTCAGCCAAATAAGAGACCTCAGCAGAGCAGATTAATAGCAGGGAGCCCTTTATTTAACTTGGCAAGGCTCATCGCAAGCCATCAAAGCAAGCAGTCACTTTGTCAGTGGTATTGGATGGATGAATATGATCAACAGAGGTCACAAAGTCTTACAGCCTAGTTTCCTCCAGAAACAGAAGCAAGAAGGGCTTGCCAAATAGCTTTAGTACTCAAATATAGGTGTTCTATGTATTCAAAGCATATGGGGTTCATAACTGTTGTTCCCTTCGGTATTGGTGAGTTTTCGTAAAATGAGGGAAGAAAACAGGTCTTGAAGGAACCCAGAAGTGACACACAGCCCATCTGTTTTGCTGAACTGTTTTTCTAAATAAAATCCATTGCTTTCCAGGCAGAGTCAATAATAGGATGTTGAAAATAGAGTATTTCAGAAGCAATTTTGAAAGCAGTTCCCAGCGCCCTATTACAGATGCAGGTATTCTGATGATAATTCCCTGTGCCCAAGTGAGGTACTCACTTAAGGCCCCAATTCAGCAGAGGCTTTAAATGCATACTTGTCTTAATCTCGGTTACAGCAGTTTTGCCTGTGGTTAACTCTAGCAGCGTGTTCTCAGTTAAACGTGTGTCTGGTGTGTCCTCTGCAGAAAGAAAGGGCTGACTTGAGGTTAGGGATAATTTTCTCTGAGTAGCTGCTGAACTCTGTTCAGGCTATGCCTGTCTTCATCTATTTCATACAAGGCAACGCAGGCTGCGGTGGTTTGTGTCCTATCAGGAATTGTTTAAGAACATGGCTGAAGTCTTCCACTTGACTAATTTGTAAGAGAGGAGCTGAAGGAGCTGGGAAGAAGCAGGACTATAAAATGTAATTTCAGGGTTACTGCTCTTAGTCAGCTATTGCAGGGAGGATGAGGGTGACAAGTGTCACAGGTGTCTTTAATTATATATGGCCTACTTTCTGAAATATTCAAAAGAAATGGAGATACGAAGTGAAAGTTCTGGTTGGAAGGTGTGAAGGTTATTCTTAAATATCAACAAAGTGATTTTCCCTCCCAGGTTCTCCATCTAGCAACATGACTGCATTGCTGCGTTTACAGAAAAAAAAATGTCAAAGCTATTCTTTCACCCATGCGTCTTCTTTGCCTTGGTGAACCATCCCACAGTAACGATTGCTGTAGATGCGTCTTAAAGTCCTAAGTGCTGCAGGTGTGAAAAAATCCTGTCTCCTTATGAGCAGCCGGGGAGTGGAGACAGTGATTTATAGGACAATATAAGCATTGCAGAATTCTTCAGTTTTAGGTTTGATGAGTCCTGTGAGCCCTGCAGGACTGGTAAGTCCCGTAAAGCATATGGTTAGCAAATTGTGCAAATTCCAGTCTGAAACAAATGTGAAAATAGAGGAACTGGTTTTAGCACTGTGGTTTTTACTGTCTGCGCTTACATTAGGATTGTGTTAGAAATAGGAACACTAAACTTTTACAGCTGGGAGCAGGTGGAGGATGATGAACAGGAGGATTATTCTGGATGTGCACGGGAAAGGCAAGGTGCAGACGGTGGGCCTTAAAGCGTCTGCTGTTTTCATAACGTAACACATCTAGGCGCAGGCGAGCAGTAACCCTCCAAAGGCAGTCATAATTCATTTCTGCACACTTGAGGCTGTCACCGGCCCGGCGTGCGTCCTGGTCCCAGCCCCTCCCCATGCTACTGGCATGTGGGGTCGGTGAATGGGGAGGAGGGCTGCCGTTATCTTGGTGAGCCAAGCATCTGCAGCGTCATCCTCGCCCCCCCCTCCACGGGGAGAGTCTTTCACTGCATTTTGTTTCTTATCTCCTGTGCAAGTGAGGAACAACCTCTCTGCGATACAAGCCTGCACCAGACACCAGTCTTTCGGACATGCCAACATTTGCTTGAGCCACTGCTGCCGCATTCCCTGCCCTGTTTGCAGGTTGCTAAAACGTCTCTACCTGAGACTGGCTAAACCGTACGTTGCCCTGCGGTGCTTCCTCCTTCATCTGCCCAGTTACAGTGTTCACTGCGGGTGCCCTTATTCACAGACATGTGTAGAATCATGGAGTCATTAAGGTTGGAAAAGACCTCTAAGATCATCAAGTCCAACTATCCACCCAACACAGCCATGACGGCTAAACCATATCCCGAAGTGCCACATCTACACGTTTTTTGAACACCTCCAGGGATGGGGACTCCACCACCTCCCTGGGCAGCCTGTTCCAATGCCTGACCACTCTTTCAGCAAAGAAATTTTTCCTAATATCCAATCTGATTCTCCCCTGACGCAACTTGAGGCCATTGCCTCTCATCCTATCACCTGTCACTTGGGAGAAGAAACCAGCACGTGCCTCACTACAGCCTCCTTTCAGGTAAGTGTAGAGAGCGATAAGGTGCCCCCTCAGCTTCCTCTTCTCCAGACTAAACAGCCCCAGTTCCCTCAGCTGCTCCTCATAAGACTTGTTTTCCAGACCCCTCACCAGCCTCCTTGCCCTTCTCTGGACAGGCTCCAGCCCCTCAAGGTCCTTCTTGTAGTGAGGGGCCCAAAACTGAACACAGTACTCCAAGTGTGGCCTCACCAGTGCTGAGTACAGGGGCACGACCAGCTCCCTACCCCTGCTGGCCACACTATTCCTGATCCAAGCGAGGATGCCGTTGGCCTTCTTGGCCACGTGGGCACACTGCTGGCTCATGTGCATTTAGTGCATTGCAGTCATATGTGCCTCTTGGCTACCTTGTATGGTGCTTCGAGCCAAGATATGGCCATTTTTAGGAGAAGGTCCCAAACTTAAGCCTTGCTTTAACCAGATTACTTACTCAGAAGTTGGCTTGCAGGATGCCCAGTGTGTAGTAATCCTACCTCACAGTTGCTGCTGTCTTGCCAGCGAGTGCCTTGGTGTACATGGTGTGTCGGATGGTCTCACGGACTGCTCCTTCCTCAGGGACGATGCCAACACAGTAACCTGTCAGGACCCTAGTCACTTCTGGTGCCTCCCGCTAATTTGCCTGGCCGCCTTCTGGCTCTTAAAAGTTGGGTAAAACAGTAAAGGGCTCTTGGCCTCTGGTCCCCGATGCTGTGTGGATAAATGAGACCGCATGCTCATCACCTTCAGCCTCCTCTTATGTGAGACAACTGTGCAAAAAAAAAAAGATTGTTCTGGGAAGATCCACGCACCACCTGCCTCCCCATGGCCAGATTCAGCAGAGGCTACAAGTCACTTACCAGCATTTTTTTTACAATGCAAGACTTGAACTTGAAGATAACAGAAGGAGCAGGAAGGGCCCTGCTAGTGTTTACAGATCCCTAGAATAGCACAGAAAAATGTCAGTAAAATTCCTGCAATATTCTAGGAAATACAGTATATCCAGATATACAGGAAAGCATCTTTCCCAACTGGGAATCCATTTGACGTGAGAATGAAGTGTGTCAGCCCGACGTGCCATGGGTTTTAGGGTCAGGGTGCGCTTTGCGGCACCCTGCCCAGCACCCTCCCTCCCGCTGCGGGAATCCGGACACTGCAAAACCCATGGTTTAAAATCGGCACTAGCTGGCATTTTGTGAGGTGCCTTCTCGCTTGACTTTGAAGAGCGGCCAGTTCCCAGCAAGCCTCAGCACGTGACTAGGGAAATTGCTGCTTTCTTACCCTTTTGCATCCTGCGGAGTTGGGCTGAGGTCAGAATGCTCAACCAGACCCCCCCCTCCCTGCCCCTTTTTAGGTAGGTCTTAGCTGGCATGAAGAGCTGCAGAAATTGCCTCCGGAGAAGAGCTATCCTGAGCACAGGTTCTGCCTGGCTGCATGGGGCGTAAACACTTGGTTGCAGCTCTTCAGTAAAATCTGAATGGTGATGGGCCATGAGGAGGTTTTACTAGAACCCTTGGGACTTCTTTTTTTTTTTATAATATGAACAACAGGAAATAATTGCCAATAGTCTGCATCAGCAAAGTCTGGAGCTGATGATTGGGATGGGCCACTGGGCCAATAGTTTGTCCTTGATCACGGTGGTGCTCCAGGTGTCTGATAATGGAGAAGTCAACATACAAGGTGTTGTTTGACCAGCTAAATGTGAAAGAATGCTGGTGGCTTATCCCAAATATCATTCCTCTGCCTACTCTGTGTGGTTGTAAGTATATATGTAGGGCCAATATAGGTAAAATTTCGCAAAATGTATGAACTCTCTGCCTTACCGTGAAAGCACTGCCTGTAGGCTGGCTCTCTCACTTGTACAGATGCATGCGGGAGGAAGGAGGCTGACTTTATTTGCAGGTAATAGGACTGCCCTACTCTTGCTGGCACCACATAGCTTGACAGGGGATAGGGGCTTTTTGGGTTTATGACCATAGCTGTGCTTCGTAGAGTGGTTGGGATGACTTGTGAAAAGATTTTGATGCTTTTATGTGCTGGTTCGGTGATGTGTGTGTAACGTTGGTGTTGGTAAGTAAATCTTATGAAAAGCAAGCTTTAAAGGAAAAAGAAAGCCTCTCTGTTCGTAGCCCGAGACTTGACAGCACTTTGGTATCCGTTATTATTTATAGACAGGCACCATTCTCTGTAAGAGATCCCAGTATCTGTCTGTCTCTCACACCTGGCAACGCATTGCTCTGTCAGGAGTCTGTAGGATATGTATTTGAAAGAAATTAAGTGATTAAGTGATTTGAAAGAAATTAAGATTATTGAGCTCTAAGATAAAAGCGTCACAGTTTGTATTTTAGATGTGCCAACCAAGGGCAAAACACTAAATAGAAGGAAGGAAGAAAAAATTACACCAGAGCTGAATAATTTTTATACTCAATTGTTTCATAGTAAAATGTAGTACAGCGAGCATGCATAATTTACCTCTTCTTGTTGACTGCCTTTGCAGAACTGTATCTGAATCATTTCCTGTTAGTGAATAAAATCAAGAGGTTTTCAGGGTTGTTTAGTCTGGGCAACTGGGAGTTGGTGTAGCTAATGTGTTCCAGGAGGTTAACCACTGTGAACTCGCTTGTCTAAGCCATTTCCCCTTTTCGGGTGGTTTTCTACTGATACAGTTGCCTTTCAGGTAGCAAGTTATCAGCTGTCTCGCACGTTATGTGGAAGAGCTCAATCTATGGCAATATGAAATCTTAAAAACATGTAGTACCTGTCTCTCCTATAGCTGGGGAGGGGGTAAAGGACAGTGACTCTTCCACAGCAATGTTTTTTTTCTCCCAGAATAAAGACATTCATATTTTATGTGCAGTAGTTTTTGAAAACCTCATTTTGTATTCACATAGAGTCACGTTAACAGGCAGGGTATTTATCTGTAATTCACATCTTTAACTAGGGGAAAGGTGTTTCCTCCGAGGCATTTTAATGGAAATTTTTATTTACAGACAGAATCCCAAAACCATTAGGAATTTTCGGTGATGCTGACAATGGGGAGTAATTAATGCGGACTCCTGACCTATGTGGTGCTATTGCTGTGGAAAACTGGGCGCGGGCAGTGTGGCTTTACGCTACAGAGCCATCTGGAACGGGCAATTACACGGTTTGCAATTAGCTCCTGGTGTCAAGATCCTCAGGTCAGAGGGTTTCTTCAACATAGTGGTTTCAGTGGCACCAAGTCACTAATCATGCACGGGATGCCTGCAGGCGATTGCTGCTGGCAGTGCTTTCTTCAGCATTTAACCTGGGCGGTTTTGAACAGCAGCCCTTCTTGTACTTTTTTTATTAAGTACATTTGTGAGCTTTTCATTGATCCCCCCCCCTTCTTTTTTTCTTTTAACAGCAGCTGATGTATTTGTAGTTAATTATTTAGTGGGCATAGTATGACATAAAAGGGAATATTTTACAAACGATTATATTTTTCTCCTTTGTGTGGCTTTTCTGCCTGCTCTCTTGTGATCTCCCTGCAGCTGATCTCATGGATGATGAAAGTAACCACTAATGGGCTTCCACTTGTCCACAGTTATAGGTGTGCTATATTTCAGCCTCTGCACAGAGGATAAATTCTCAAGTTCCTTAATGGAAATTTGGAGAGTATTTTTCACGTGTAACAGAAGCATGCTTAATGGATGGCGAAAGCCAATTCCATTCTTGGGTTTCAAAATAATTTGTATAAAAGCTCTGGGTTTCATTCAGTTCAGAATGTGCTCTTAATTCAGTAAAAGAGGGAGAATGGTAAATATGGTGAGTACTGGAAATCTGATGGCCATTATATTAATTTTTAGAAAATGAATGCATTTTTGTTTTCATACTGTTCACATTAACAGGCTACAAACTGTGGAACTTTGTTGTAAATGATACCGTACGAACCATTTCTGTACATATTTCTGTTTGACTTAAAACAGTAATCAACACTCCAGAAGCATTTTCAAAATGCTGCATAAATAAAGCAGTATTTTTATGGTAGGGAATTTCCATTAAGTTCCTAGTAGACCCCGGATCTGGAGAATTAAGTGAAGGTGAAAGTATCTTTTTTCATATGTATGTTTAACTAATACTCTACCAGGTCTTACTAGCCTGAGGGTCCAAAAGAAGCGCTGACTGAATAGTTTTATTGCTAAATACACATATGTTGACACCGGCAGTTTTTAAAAAGAGAGTTTCAGTCTTCGTGTATGGGGGTATAAGGTAGGAGTGCTCGAGGTAGCTTAACAAAGGTTAAACAAAATATGCCAACATTAATGTGTTTGTGGTGTTTATGGAACATACTCAGCTTCTGTACTAAATTTTCCCCTATATAGCCAAACAGGTCACTGAACTTAAATAATGTATTGGTTTTTAATGAATGTGCTTTTATAAAGTTATGAACTATTACTTTCACACGTGCATGTAGGTTTTACATGTGCCCGAGAGGCAAAAGACACCTTGGGAAGTTGTATGGCAAATGGCTGTCTCTCAGCATTGCTGCAGGGTGGGCGATCTCCGTGGATGGGTAGGACGTGAGCTGGCATCACAGTGTCCACCACGCGGGGCTGCTGGAATATGTCTTCGTGGGAACCTGACCAGCTCTGTTTGCCTCCCCCTGCCTGAGGGTGGGAATTGAACGTGGTGGCCTTCAGCTTCAAACAGAGACAAAATTTAAAATGGGAAGGGAGCTGATTGTCCGAGGGGAAGGGAGGAGTGAGAAGAGACCTGGGGAGCAGGGACCCCAAAACCACCTGGTGCAGCTGCCTTGTGTTGTTTCCCTTCTCCAACTTCTGCTTGGGCTGGGAAAAAGGAAAGGTCAATAGCCTTGCTTCAGCTTTGAGAACCTTGCCTGAATGTTTATTACCAGTAGTTTCTTATAGTACTTTCTGTTTTCTATGGAGGATCTTTGGACAGTAGTGAGGGAGATGCATCTGCGCTCGAAATTGTGTTGTCTTCTGTGCTGTTTCTGAAAGTTGGCATTAGCTGCATGATGTGGGGTCTCTCAAGAAAAAAACAGATAAAGAGCATTTCAGTTGTGTGAAGTAAATTTCTGAGAAAAGGTTAAAACTGGCCCATTGGAATGATTAAGAAATACATCTAATGATGGTTCTGCAGAGACATTACACAGTGTGTCTTCTGCTGGCTGTATTGCTGGCTCTGCTAACCTGCTTTCCAGTGTTTACAGCACACATATGTACATTATCACTGCCATTCTTTTCATGTAACTTAGACCATAAGCTCCTGAAAGCCAGCATCCTGATTTTACCAGTGGAGTCCCCTCTTAGCAGGCTATTCTGTATGAAAGTGTGACTACCAGCAACGACCAGCTGTACTGCAGTAGTGAAGCCGAGCAATTTTCCAGCTGTGCCAGGTCACTCAGTTGACTTCCCCTTATCTCATTTTCTCTGGCTGTGAAGTTAATGTCACTTTACTCTCTTCTGAAGAGGAGATTCTCTGAAGATTCCTTCATGTTTATGGCTTTCAGCGTAACTCTTTTATGTGGTCTTGCTACTTGTGGATTGGTCTATTGAGAAGTGAAGTACAGCGAAAACTCTAAAAAAAAGGCAGGCATACAATTAAAAATGAGCTTTCTCTGCAACAGACCTTTCTTTTTAAAAATTTTATTTTTTTCTAGGTAAATTTGCCTTTCAGAAGTAGGCTCAAAAAGCAGGGAAATAGCAGACATGAGGATGTTTTTTTTTTGCTTTTATTTATGCAACCGCTGCTTTCCAGATATCTGTCATAGGATGTTTTTAGGAAGCAGGGAAGACTTCAGATCTTCACCTTTATTGCCATGTGTATCGTATGTGGGCTGTGCTGGATTCCCTGGGAATAGTTACTAGTTCAGGTGTGAAGTTAGATGTATGGTTGAAAATACACAGACAGGCGTACGTACAGTCTCGAGGGAGAAGGCCTGCCTGCTCTGTTTGCAGTGCACAGTGCACTTCAGCAGCCAGAGTTCTGCAGCAAATTGATGACACTTTGGGTAAGGCTAATGGAATTGCCGTTGTACAAGCACAACACATGCTGCAGGTGTGCCTGGGGTTAAGGAGTGAGATGTTTTGCAAGGATACATCAGCAGGATTACATTGATAGAGAGAAAACATGGTTTTTCAAATGCTAATTCTTAGGTTTGTAAGGTGAGATTTTATTTTTCCAGCCATGACATATTGTTGAGTTCCTAAAGGCTCAAAAAGAATGTGAGAAGTGGAACTGTACTGAATACTACCACGTCCTGTGCTTGTTCTTGCGGCTTGTTCTCTGGCCCGCTTCAGTGTCTCTGATACTTTAACAGAGTGCTTAATTTCTGGTACCGTTGGATTGGTGGAGCTTGAATTGGAGCCTGAAAGGTGAACAATATTTTATTACTGTCTAGTGTAAACGCTCACCACCGCAGCTAGTTAAGAGTTCACTGCGACATGTAGATGACAAAGATGGAGATGAGGAATGATAAAGCCCTTAGCGCGTATCAGTATTTATTTCTACTGAAAAGCAAAAGACAGGGCAGTTTAGTTTAGAGCTATTATTTAAATTTACTAAAATAATTGGCACTGTGACAGGTGACTGTTGGGACGTTACCTTCAGCATTTCCCATGAGTTACACCAACTCATCCACCCCGTTTGCAGGTCTTAGTGAATCCAATTTAGTGATGGGAACAGTGCTCTTTGGGGACTTGTGGGTATGCTGCAGTTACCTTACTGGGGCTAAATCCTCTTGTCACCTAGGGAAAGCACATAATGTTGCTAATGCTGAAGGAGCCTGGTGTGCTTAAATTATCTGTACAGGGGAGCTCAGTGCTCAGCGTGTTACCAGGCTGTGGTCAGAAACAACAGATTTCTGTGGATGTCATCACAAACAGGTGTGCTGTTGGGTGCTGGGGTGCAGCAGCATTTGGGGTGCCATCTGACCACGACACACCTCTACTCAGCTCCCTCGTTCCCACGACCTCCCACAGTGGGATGGGCATGCCACTACCAGAGACACTCGGGAAAGGGGCTTCGGGTCCCTGGGACCTGGCTCCTGGTTCCTCAGCACCGACGTCTGTCCTCTCCTGCCTGGGCAGTGACAGCAGCACTTGAGCTGTGTACTAGCAATAACTGCTTTTGATTACTTTACAGTGTTAAAAATCTTGGTTTCTGCTTGCTGTCTTGCCAGATCTGGAAGGACAGTGGTACGGTTTTGTCCTGTGTCATGGTTAAGTTCAACCCGAGGTCTAGGTTCAACAAAAAAAGCATATATTAGATGTCATTAGTTTCAACAGGCATTTTAAACATGTAGGAGGTGTATCAGCAGCAGTGTGCCTGACTGCTCTTTTTACTGATCAAGGTTAATGAAGCCATGGTTTTAATTTCAGGTCAAAGGTGCAGGAGGGTTTTTTTCTTGTTGTCAGTGGAGATTTGTAGCCACTGTGCTACCATATGTAAAAGTAACTCTTTGCTGTTGGCAGGTTGTATTTTATTTTGCTGACCATCTGGTCTGCTGCTGCTGTGGACCTCGAGCTTTGCAAAGGTTTAATTTAGTGTACATTGAAGTACCCTCCATTTCAAACTGCATTTTTGAGACTCCAAGGACTAAGGTAGCAGATCCTTAATGAAAGATACATTCAAACCACTTCAACAATTACGGACTGGGAATGGAGTGGCTGAGCGATGGCTGTGTTAGCAGGAGCAAACATGGACAAGGTATTATCTAAGTCCTGGAAACTTACATTGCTGACTTATGGAGCAGATTGTCCAGGGTTTTGTGCACTGCAGACTGGGTGAAATTGTAGAAGTTTACTCAGAAGTTACTCATTACCTTGTAATGTTACATGATGGTGGAAAATCCTTTGAGGGTGAGATGGAATTGTCCCATGGTCTTGCAGGCTGCAAGAATTACGGAAGAATGAAGTACAGCAAATGAAATTTGGTATAATTTTTGTGTGTTTAACACAGAAGGCATTTTTAGTGCAAGGTGAAGTATCATAGCATTCATCTTTTCAGAGGTAAATGTTTTGGTGGGACATTCTTATAGCGAGGATAATGTTAATTCCAGCAACATGTACATCCACAAACACGTGTTGTGATGCTTATTAAATAAGCCTGAGGAATAGTGTAAATACTTCTATTCAGAAGTAAATGTGTTTTTCCTCATCTGTTTTGTTTTCTCTGGAAGCCACAGTTGGGCCCAGTAGCATAATGTGGTTATCAATATCACTATGCTGCCAGTACTAGAAATTAGCCTTGTGGTGTTCTTTAAATAGGACTTAATTCAAGTTTGAGGCAAGCTGTTTGTCTGTGTTTGCGTATGGTGAGAACCTTAAGGATGTTGCATATTTTTGTTTTTAAATAAATCATAGCAAATAAAAGGAAGAACTAAATAAACAATTTATATGTCTTCATGATCAGAATTGGTACTACAAAGACCACTGTGATTTTAGAATAAAGCCAAATAGAAAGCAAATGTACGTTCAACTTTAGTTAACCTTATTTATCTTTTCCAACTAGAGTAGGCACTATGACAGAAGGAGTACTTACAAAATTTATGATACATTCAAGGCTCATTGAAATGCTTTTTCTTCAAATAGAATTAAAACAAAATAAATTGCAGGAGCAGAGTCTAAATGCAACTCATCTGTCCAATAACTCCTGTAGGTGGGCTATTAGAAGTAATGAGAATAGTTCTCATAAACAGCTTGGTCTTCTTCGGACCATTGAAAAGGCCTTCGCTTTTCCTATGTGGTCTTTATTTCTCGGTATCCCTTACTATGGGATGCGCTTCTTCTCTTCATTGCCCTTGACTTGTGCGCCCGGGGTTTCTCTCCCCAGCAGACGCCACGCCAGCGCATTCAGGCCATTCTGGTGGAGATTTCCATTGACAACCTCCCCACGACGTCATGCTGGAGCTGCCTCGAGCGGACAGTTTATTTACCAGAAAGATGCGGGGAACAGCTTGAGGTCCGCAGTTGTGTCTGCGCTGCTGGGCACAAGCAGCTGTGGGAAGGGGCCTGATGCCAGCCTTGTCTCTCATCCGTGTTGCTGCTGCGTCGGAGGGCACCGGGGGGAATGTGGAGGGTGGTGCGGGCGCAGCGTGGGGCTCCCTGCCTGGCTCAGCCGCCTCCTCGTGTCTCGTCTACCTTGAGTTGGCACCACAAGACCGAGTTTTAGCAGACAAAACAGCACGGGATCCTCCCCAGAAGGGCCCTCGTCTTTCTTGAGGCAAAGACCGATGGGGTTTGTGATTATCCTGAGCACAAGCTAAATTGCATTCAAACTGTCAGTGAAGAGAAATGTAAACCTGCAGCTCAGGTAAGTTGAGATGTTGTCACTGAGACTAATGAAATAGCACGGCTCAGTGCTACGTTAAACAAAACTGTCTTGAGCTATTCCCCAGACCCGCTGGTGTGGAAACGCGTGTTAGGAGAGACGTGCCTCAGAGGCTTGCGTGCTGCCGAGGCGAGGCGTGCAGTAAGCAGCTTTCGGGAAGTAAAATTGCCAGCTCTGTTGCTGCTGTCCTGACTTTCTCATCGGGTTGGTAACACCCCACGCTCGCACCTCGGCGTGCGGCGTGAGCAGCAGCGCTGTCAGCGGGAATGAGGGGGAGTAGATCTGAAATCGTACGACGTGAGGCAAAAGCTCAGCAGAAGTCGTGTTGTAAACTACTGCTGGCCTGGAAATAAATATGTAAAGCTGTCGTTATGACAATGCATTATATTATTTTGTCGGTGGAAGTTCATGATACAGGATCATTTGTAAATGCTGGGTTGAGTCCTTGCTTACATAGCAGGGGGCTTGGAAATGCTCCCCGTACGTACATCTGCTCGTGCTGCCCTGTACGGGAGTTGTAGAGAGCTAAAATCACGCCGCCGTGAAACTTTCCAGGGAAGCATCCTCTGCAGTTATATTTTGAGGCTCGGTAAACATGGCTTTCCATCAACTCTGCCGGCTTAAGCCACTGTCATTTGATAATACACTTTTTGTAAGATTTCTTCCAATTTTAGTGGAGCGTTTTCTGGCAAAAAGAACACAGGTTGTGATCCTGTGGTGGCCGCTTAAACTCCTGTCCGCTTGAAGATGCTTCCTGCCACGTTTAATCCTGCTGATCTCTCGGTGGGTTTACTTTGTTGTGATTTACAAAGACACTAGGAGAGGGTGCCTGTAAAAGCAGCTTCTAAAGTTTGCTCCAGAGTTTGCCTGAGGCCTTCTTCTGGGCTGTGGGACTGTAAGCACCAGCCTGTGAGAGTCACCGCTGTGCCGCTAACAATAAACAGAAATCCTGCAGTGCCAGGGATTTCCCATGCTGGGACCACACCTCTGTTACTGGTGGTACTGGTCTTCAGCTTTTACGTATGCCACCCGTCAGGGGGAGAAGAAAAGAGCAAGCAGCCGTGACATCTTCAACCAGAGAGCTATTAAAGAAGCGCCGTGACGGTAACAAGCATTATACGGTAATTACATACTAACACTATGTAGTAAAACAGGCGGCACACTTCTCTTCTGCCTGCTACACTTGTTTCTCAACTTCTGCGTGTTCCCGTGTAGGCCGTGTCATTCTGCGTGAGAGGTGTCAAGGGAGCCGCGTTAGGCTCACCAGGTTAGATCTCTTCTTGACTCCTTTGCACTGTCATAGATTTCATTTCTATGGGGACTGACTTTTTTTGTTCTATCTGCTGGCATTTTAGAGGCCTTTGACAGGAATATTTGTGAGATAAATGTTCCTTCTGCAGATAAGGATAAATATAGGTGTGTTATGGAAATAACTGATAGTGAACACTGTAAAGCGGCGGGGAAGGAGTGAGGACAGATGGATTTGTTTTTCCTCAGGGAATCTAAAATAAACTTGATTTGTCTCTTTAAATCCTTACACTCAGTTGACAAAAAATATGGGAAGTAATATTTACTCACATAATAGAAATGTCTTAAAAAAAGGTTGCATCAGCTAAGGAAATTCAGCAGGTCAGGGATTTATTTATGTATGTATGTAACTGGGTTGATGGGAGGGCTGATGCTTCACCATGCTCTCTCTGATAGTAACATAGTCTGTTTTATTTTCACAGATGAATCTAAAATCTGTATTTGGCATTCTGTGTGCTCTGCAAAGGACATGTCTCTCTCAATTTAGGTCAGAGATTTTCAAAGGCACATACAGCAGCTAGGTATTTAATTTTCACTCATGTTAATAGGATTTGACCAGTTTCCTCTTTCTTGCTTTTTGACATATTTCATTTCACAGTTTTTGTTTCAATTGCACCTCCCTAGTAAAAAGATGCAGGCAAAACGGGCGCATGTCTGCTAGCTCTGCCCCTTCTTGTAGTCTTGGTAGACTACTGCTTTACCCAGTGATGCTTTTTTTGATTATCATCTGCCACATTTCTGGATGCCCAGCAAGTCCGGTGAGCAGTATCTCAGACTGGACGGCTGGAAATCCTGCAGCCCGGAGCAAACAGCCACTGGGCACTGGCTGCTGGTCTGATGGGCTCCAATCACATCATCCTGAATGCATCTGCAGGCTGAATTGCTCCTGAACTGCGGGGTAAATCTGGCACGTGCGGTGCGTGGCAGAACTGCTGCACGCGGTTGGATCAGGTACACAAAATCTCAAATATGTGGCTATGGTTTTGAATTTATGGTAGAGGACAGACCAGCTATCACCTATATCTTCCTCTCTCTCTAGGATACATTTTGCTTGTACACGTGTAAGGACTCATATCTAATATAGCCATAAAAGCCTACACTGCACTTACATGTTTCTTAACCAGCCTTTTCCTTAGAGTGTGATACTTGCAGAGCTACCAAGTTACTAACTATGTTTTTCTTTTTCTGGGGGGTGTTTTAGTTTAAAAAATAATTTCTGTAGTTGTCCAGGTTTTGCTTAGCCATCATGTCTCTCGGCAGTCTGCTGTGGTGATCAGCATTACGCCTGGCTTGAGGGAGTGTTGATTTGGACATGCAGCATCATCACGTCCTGGGCAGGATGCGAGTGCCAAGCCCCAGGGCCACGGCAGATGTCTCAATTGCTGCTCAAACTCTTGGACTGAAATTGGCTTACTATTGCCAGTGTCCTATTTAGACTGTTTAGAAATGAGCAGTAAAAGAGTAAATCGCTTGAAACTCCATTGCAGTGAGGGTAAGTGAATTCTTACAAACATTGATGTTAGTAATACATTCTTTAATAATTAATAATTTTGATGCAGAAATAGACATTGCGTGGCTAAAACTGATCAAATACTTTTCAGGCAGGTGGCTAAGTCACACGTCCTTTGGCTCATTATGCTGCGCTGGTTTAAGACTGCCTCACCTATTTTAAGTTTGCTGAGAACTACGGTATGGCAAAGGCCTCGACTTAATTGCTGTTTGCAAATGTGGCTTTATTAAATAACAAGGCACGTGCTTCCTTTGTGTGACAAAACACTTTGTGAGTTAGCCCAGTGATGTGTCGTTGTTATTAGCATGCTGAAAGTATATTAGCATATGGGAAAATGCAGAGTATTTTCAGTGAGAACCAAAGCTTCCCATCTAGCCAGATACTGTGTGGTACTTTATGATGCAGTTTTTCAGGAGTTATTCTATAACAGGCGTGTAAAACGGTTTGAGACCAAATTAGTAAATTGGGTCATTGCAAATACGTCTGTGGTCTCTTCAAAAATAATACAAAGACAAGCCAAGAGGTCGACAGCAACCACTGTTTGCCCTTAAGCACATTTGGAAAAAAGGAGAATAGATGTGTTTAAAGGCTGATTAAAATTACAGTAAGTATATACAGATACTTCCTGCGGTTACTGTTGGGTCTTGCTACGAGCACAAGGAGCAGAGTGCAGAGGAACTGCACGATTGTATCTCGCTGGCAATGGCCAAGCCTTTCGCTGCAGACCAGGTTTGCTGCGTAGTTGGTCTCCGGCGGTTTTGGACACACTGGGCCCCACTTGCCAGCTCACAACGGATTTGAGAGGAAATTCCTGTTCCTACCCACTGAAACAAGCTGGGTGTCTGTTAGCCGTTCTGTGAGGCCGACATAGCAGTAACCGGGCTTGCTCTGCCCTTCTGTATGAGGGACGGGGACGAGTCTTCACCTGGGCCTCTTGTTGTCTTCATATCCTGCCCAGCATCACAGAATCGTAGAATCACAGAATCATTAAGGTTGGAAAAGACCTCTAAGATCATCAAATCCAACCGTCAACCCAACACCACCATGCCTGCTAAACCATGTCCTGAAGTGCCACATCTACACATTTTTTGAACACCTCCAGGGATGGTGACTCCACCACCTCCCTGGGCAGCCTGTTCCAATGCCTGACC
>Ga0065711_1041286_pt1 | contig 16261 bp, 6 predicted proteins | sample Hoacrofraction12_FD_59098 | JGI IMG/M metagenome (GOLD analysis project Ga0065711, IMG submission 59098) | Hoatzin crop microbial communities from Cojedes, Venezuela - Epithelial fraction 12 v2 (version 2) | ecosystem: Host-associated > Birds > Digestive system > Esophagus > Crop | place...
AAAAAAAAAAAAGACTGCACAAAAGTAGAGGCCAGCCCCTAAGCTGTTGTGAAGTGTACAAGCCAGCAGATTAGATGAGAGCTCTGTAAGTTACTTATGCAGAATCTAATTTTGAAATCCACTTCTGTACGTTCGGATAGGAAGGAGGCGACAAGAAGGACTGCAGAGTTTTGCTTATGGAGACCATCCTTTTCATGATCTCTGCCTGCAGCCCTTGGAGGGGGCTGGTTTCAACTCTGCTCTTGAAACACAGACGAAGTGTTATTGCCAGCACACATTCTTTCCCTTTCAAAAATTTCACAGGTTCAGAGTCACGATAGGAGCTATAACTTCTGGCAAAATTATGGTGCTATTACTTTTCTTCTCAAATCTGTTTGCAACTATTCAGCCAAGAGGTCGAGGGACTTAAGAAATGGCAAAAGCTGTGACAAATGTGTTTTATTAACACCAGTTCTTTAATAGTAAAAGAGTGAGGGGGAAACGGAGAAAGAACAACAAATAGATATAAGCTTGGTGTTATTTTAGTGGATGGGAGTTAAACAAAAACTGTTTTGACAATCTTTTACTTACAACCAGAATTCTGAACACCTTTTACCATTCCTGTTCCCTCTGAACGATAAAAACCTGAAACATTCTTCCACCCCCCAAATACATTACTAAGGTTTAGTCTTTTCATATCTAGGTTCACAGTCAGTTTTAGCTACCAAGGGCAAGGCTTGGTGTGGTGACTTGAAAAACATTTGAGGACCACATCTGAGGACGTCCCTGTCATCCATGCACCTTCTAGAAGCACAACTGAGAAGAAAGCATGGGGTGACTCAGAAGTATTGTTCCTCTACTGGCATTGCTTCCTTCAGATTGGAGGCTGCTTCATGGCCCCGAAGAGTGTTTGAATAAATTAGAGATTTTCTAACAACTTGTGCCAAGTTCCTCACACTGAGTAGCATCCAAAGTCCCTTTACTGGAATTAACCTCCTTTATTACACAGCTGCTATTCTAAGCAATTATGTACATGTTGGGAAAGTTTTCCACTGACTATTTAAATATCAGTGTGTGAGATCCGGAACTCAACTAGAGCACAAACCAGGATCTTGACACTGGCTGAGAAATGCCCTTTGGCAGTGTACAGTCATCTTCCAGGTAGTGGTTTGCTAGTCTCCAAAATCCCAGTCTCCAATACCCATGGCTGGTTTTAAGTGGCAATATCTCATTCGAAGGCTGAAAGAGTAAACTTTTTTCAAGAAACCCCTTTTTTTTCAAGTGAGGATTCAAATAAGTGATTCTTGCCTACTTATGTCCAACTCTAGCCAACAGCAAGAGCTTCTGTAAAGAGTCAGTGCACTAAAAATTCATAAAGTGTATTTTTATGGAGGAATAAATACTTCTTGTGGATTGGAATTTCCTGCCTCTGGTGAGATGGGAACCTCATGCTATTCTTCCTCAGCACGGTCAGAATGTTTCCTGTTTTTGCAGATCATCCAGAGATTTTCTGTGTCACTTAACATGTTTTCCAAGTCAAGTTGGCAAAAGGGTATTTTAAGCAAAGTGCAAAGCACAGTAGGATGTACCATATAGTGCCATCTGCTGAAAAGTGAAGTGTTCCCACATAAGAATAGAAATTTGTGCATTTTCCATTAATGCAGAGAAGAATCTCGAGGTGGTATGATATTTACTGGCTATGGGTAGCTCCCATTCATCCCCATTTAGAACCACTCTCAATTTACATGATGAATGTGAACAGCCAATTCTGGAGTCGATGGCATTGTGAATGATGGTGTGAATGATTCCTAAAGAAGACACTTGAACACATATGGAACGTGTTTGCAACACCAAGGCTCTACATATACTGTTTAAGAGATTTTGCGCTCATCCTAGAGATTGATCCTCATTTCAGGCCCAGATGTCACATAAGAAGAAGCTGGGCAGATGTATTTTACACGTTTAGCAATCTTACTCCAGAAAAGTGTTGTGTAGCCACCACACCAAGTCTGTTTTCTGCTATGCCATTTCAGTCTAAGACCTGAGACCTTAAGGTAGGCACTTTGCTGACTGTTTTTATTAGTGAATTTTAGGTTTTCATCCTTTGCTTTTAGAAAATCACTGAGTGTCTTTAGTGTTGGCTGCTTCACTGTATTACTCAACTGACCAAAGGGATGACCTATCAACACATGTTGTAATAATAACCCCAAAGCTGTATGTAAAACAGAAAACCTGGAAGAATTACTTGCCTAACTTACAATTTCTTTGAGAAACAAGACAAGTCTTAAAGAAAAAAGTTATGTTTTATGACATAAGACAGAAAGTTTAAGTTTGAATTTTTGCACAATAGATTTGTCTGTACAGGAAAGTTCTTTTACTTAAGAATTTATGAAGATAGAGTTATAATGATATAAACCTATGTTCATACTTTGATTTTGGTAGACCATGTGCTTTTGAGGGTTTTATTTTACTTTCTTGAGAGAGGGCTTAAGCTACATCATACAAGAAACTCACACCAAACTGCAGAGAAACTGTTAGAGTATGAAGTGCACATAAATATCTTAATTATCCTTGCTAGATGACAGTTTATTTCAGAATCTTTCAAGTACAAGTTTAACTATCTATCAGATGAGACTATGCAAATCTTCTAATGTTCAGTTAACCAGGTGACTGGAAATTAACTATTGCACTGTGTTTTTTAAAGTTAGACTAGAAGAAAAATATAGGTAAGTTATCTTAGAGTAACAGTCATAGATCTGAGGCGGTACAGGCAACTAGCAAGTGGATATCCCAGTTCACTGCAAGTTTGCATCTTGCAAGAGACATAAAATATTTGCAGTATTTACACCCACTACACATTCCGTCCATTTTCTTTTGCGTTGTCTGCTTAATGTTGACTTGTGGTTAATTCCAAGAGCAGCAGACTAGCCCACTGGTGGACTGGAAATTGAACAACAGCTTAGGTACATCTTCACTCACTGAGATCTAACATACCAATTCCGCTATCATTCCTTTCCAGTTTGTTGCTCATCCGGTGGAGGGTTATTGTGTGGCTGTCTTCACAGGGATATAGCCGTGACTTGTATCCTCGAGAGGCTTACAGGCAGGGATGCTGAAGCAAGGAATTTTGAAGTGGATGAAAAAACATCAGTTGCTGGACAGTTGTCTGACAGACTCGAAGATTACAGGGATGGGTGCAGCCACAGGAGCAAGCCAGAGCTCGCCGATCTTTATGCAGCACAGGGACTATCTGTCATCTAGAAAATTCTTTCTTGCTGTGCACTTGTCTTGCCCTTAAATGTACACGCTATTTTGCTTTGGAAAACCTATCTTCAGAGACTGCATTCACATATAGGTACAATAATTTTTAGGTTTTGCAAGTTATTTGCATCTAGTTGGAACCAACTGGATTGGTCACCATTTGCTACGAGTGAAGTGAACCGGTATCTTGGTTTAAGGATATCTGGAATCAGAAGTTGTTGCTCCACAAAGGGGTGCAGTGTCTGGGAAAACCCGCAGAGCTGGTTTTCAGAGAGAGAGAGTGGAAGAAAAATATCCGCTCTGAACAGTGACATTCTTTTTTTTTTTTCCTGTAATGAGTTATTATACAGTTCCTCCATCTTGCTATTTTCTTTTTGTTTCTTTTCTCTACTCTCATTGCATTTTTATGTCTAATTATTTTTGTTTTTGTGAAACTTCTTTTCACTATGCTGGCTTTCAAACTGGTGTTCCTGAATCATATTATGTATTTGCAGAAAATGACCCAGGGAAAGACCCAAAGGCAGAATCTCAAGAGTTTACAAAGTCATCCCCTAAATCTTACTCCTTGCCTTGGAAAAACAGAACCATGCTGTAGTGCGTAACACCTCTGAAACTAAAAATAGATCACAGGTAAATTGTGCTTACCTTTTACCTATAAAGAGGGAGGACATGCAAAAAATGCGTGTGGAAAGATGCAGTGAGGGAGAGGAAGGGATGGAGCAGGAGAAGGGAGAAAGATGTCTCCAGGGAACAAGAGGCCAGTCTTTGACGAGGGAGAGACGGGGAGCCCCGCTGTGCTGCCCAACAAAGCACAACGTTGGAACCTCTCATGAATGCCTGGTCGTTCCTCTATTCAAAAGGGAAAGCTGAGTTTGAAAGGCATCCCAAATGCAGTATTTGGGTGTGTGCTTTCCTATGCAGTACACATTTTTGTATATTCTCAGGGAAAAACCAGCCATGTAGCCACACCAAAAATGTGGTTTAATATACCCCACAAAAACACTTAAGAGGCATCAATCCCTCCTCTCTGGAAAGAAGAAATTGTGTACTGTTTCCTTCTCCCTGTCAGATTGACCATTCTTTATTGCACATAAAAAGGTAAAGAGAAAAAAACACAAAACAGTTTTCCATTCAAAATTGCCTTCTAGTTTCAAATTATCTTCCATTAAACCCCAACAGTATTATTAAAATTTTGCTTTGCTAGAGCAACAAAAATATCTGGAGAAAAACTGCTTTCGAAGAGCTTTGGTTGTTCTTTTTAAAGTAACTGCTTTATCAAGGAGCTTGCTTCCGACCAAGTAGATGGTTTAATTTGGTACAGTAGTTAGTATTTTTAGTGCGTATCACTATTGTGCATAACACAGCTCTATGCATTGACATACCGCATAAATTCCTTGCCTGTATCTTCATGATTTGTTCTAGCTAGAAACTTGTTCTTTGCCACTGTCATTGGCAAAAGATCTTCGGCTCACAAAAGCATACAAGAGATGGCCAAAATCCCAGCAGATGGGACCCACAAACATGTACAAACCTATTGAAGGCTCCTCAGTTGAATAACTGCTCAGATTTACTGCACACACTGTTGGATTAAGATCGTCCTACAGTGAGTGCTGGGTCATGCCCCAAAAGACGACCCTTAACAGAGCATCCTTGCCCAGGAGCATGCCAAGGACACAGGACCCAGATTTTTGGCCAGCCAGAAGACGATCCCAAGCCCCGGCACTGATCTAACTGCTCATACCCTGGGCTCATTCAGGGTAGGGGGGTGGGGAGCTGAAAGAAATTAAAGCCACTTTTCCAAACTCGTTATCTTCAGCTGTGCTAAGCACAAATCTGATACGGGTGAGGATCTGGCCTCCTGTGATTAAAGCCATTTCCATCAGATTGAAAATAGAGGCAAAACTAATGAGGAGAAAACAAAAGTGACTGTGGAAAACAAAAGAAATGTGGTTTTAATTTACTTGTGTAAGGTCCAAATTATATGCCGTGTTGTCTGCTGAAGTCAACAGGGTATCTGACAGTTCAGAGCACTGCAGTTTTGCAAGAAAACCCTGCTGTTGTGTCAAATGTAGCACACCTTAAGAATTTCTTTATTTCGCATTAGCACCCAGGTACGACTACAATTTTATTGTGGTTCACTTTCCTTAGTTTTGTTATTTCTCAAGCCACAGTAGTCTGTAAAATTACCTCACTCAGATTCCCATGCAAGACCTGTTGCCACTCTTGGCATCAATTTTTCCCTGTTCTATGGTTAAATGCAGTTGTAGCTGCACGTAGAGTGCATTTCTGCAGGCTGCATTTTTGTTATCTTTGTGATGTAACCGCAGTGTCATCCACTCTGACCCAGCTACGTTGGGATGGCTACCGTGACCATCTAGCCAAAACCAGAAAACTAAACAGCCTTTTTATTCACATTTACAATTTCCTCAAAGAAATAAAGAATATTTTAAATATTAATGTGTGAATGTTCACACTATTCCTGCTATCAGGTGGCATTACTAACTTGAAATCAGAAGAATAATCTGATGAATAATCAGAAAAGAAAGTTACAGAATAGGAGAAAGAAATATAAGCACAATTCTATAAAATTTTAATTCAGAAATCCTGGAAATTAGATGGGTGAAGAAATATTAAAAATTTGTTTCATCCCCTTCAGGGTTTTCTTGTAATTTTTCCAATGAATACTACCACTTTTGAGGCTGGAAAATATGCAGTGGTATTTTAAAAGATATTTAAATGCCCTTTCAAATTTTAGAAAGAAAAAATGCAATTATAGCAAAAAAAAAAAGAGAAAAATGTTCTCTATATTGCAAAATTTCAGTTTTGTCTATTGGACTCTTCTCTTTTAGTTCAAACATTCTTTTTTTACTGTGCTGTTGTGTATAAAAAAATCCTCAGCTACTCAAGTAGAAAAGACTAATTTCAAAGTCTAAAAATACTGCTATCACATTTAGTGGATCTATCTGTTTTATAGAAAAAAAAATAAAAGGAAAAACTAACAGACAGACTTTCTGTGCTCTAGTGTCATGAGGATAAGCACGCCATTAGATGCAGAGGGATAGGACTAATACATAAGAAGAAATTAGTCATAGTCTAATCACTTCCTGGATCCAAAATCTGCACTGTATAAATTACATTTCCATATTAACTATTTTCCATTGTTTTTCTCTTCATACTAATTTCTATTTATCTCATTTCTGGGAGACTATTTCTAAATTTTAATTCTGTTTTTCTACAGTTTAAGCTTTGTGTGACCTTTCACCTTTCACTTGAGCTATTGTGTTACATTTCATGTCTTTAAATCTTCCAAGCACTGATTCACACATCTAAATCTCCAGCAAAATGTATGCTTAAAATGCAGTGTTCCTACCAGAACAGAACTTTTGCTTTTATAAAGTGTGAACAGCTGTGTAAAATACTGACCTAACATCAGAATTAATGTCAAGAACAAATGTTCAGGCCTCCTGGTTTTTAAAGTTTTTAAGCTGAACTATCCAAAGTTTGACAAGCAAAAATACCAGAGGGGAAACAAGAAGTTAGGTGAACCTTCTATCTTCGTGTAACAGGAAAATATCAAACATTAATATTCAGACATCATTTTGAACAAAAATCTGGAAAACATTTAGCATCTTATACGAATTACTATTCTATCACGAGTGTACAACATATTTGCATTTTTTTAATAATTGTCTTGCTTAGATTAGTCCATTAATCAACAGGTGCCAGGTGGAAACTATCAATACAAGGCAGCAGAGTTCCTGAGGCTGTCTTTCTAGAGAAAAGTCACAGTTTAAGTTAGTACTGTGGAAGCATATTGCTGTTTGTGGAATCAATATACCTGAACTTCCACCAGTCTCTGCGATGTCTTAGTACGAGAGAAACACAAAGAGCATGTTAATCTCAAATGGACAAAAGGACACTGCGGAGAATTTTTAGCAAAGATTTTTTCTCTCTCTCCTTTTTTTCAGGATAAAAGATATTGTCACATATCTGATCTTTCACATTTAAAGTTGAACTGGTATTCCTGTGGTGGTATTTGTGCCTCTGGCTAGTTCTTATTTGGATACTCCTTCCATGTTAATCTTAAAATACTCTCTTTCCAAAATAAATTGACAAGGGAGAACCAAAGGAATTCTCTTCATGAAGCATTACCAAAACATGTGGGTAAGCAGGAAGCAAATGTAGTGCAGAGAATGCAGCGACGTTGTTTTTTGTGGGCAAGTAATGGAGGGGAAACGAGGTGGTTGTTGGAGCTCAGGCACCTTTGTGGTATGGAGGGAATAGGAGCCACAAGACACAAATGCAGATAGCTGTTTGACATATGTGTGAATCCACGGCGAACCCATGAAGAAGGGAAATGCGTCAGGCTACACCGTTCTCATGACTTCGGTGGAAACATCTTGAAAAGATTGCTACAGGAAACAATAATTTAAATACAGCATTCCTTTTATATTTTCTGCAGAGTTACATGTTCAATAAAATAAAACTAGATATGATTTCGAAGTATACAAGACTGCAAACAGGAAACTGGTAAAGGATAAAGTTTTTATACAAAGAAGCCCGGATACTGCGATCAGAATGGAAGACACAGGCTAAGATACCCATGTAGAAGGAAAGCTACACTGTGTAACACATGTTAATTAAAACTTTTTACACTTAATAGTAACTTATGCACAAATTATGCTTCATGTATAATATTTAACTGGCTGGTGAAGTCATGGTTTTAAACCACGTTTTGTTAAATGGTCTCTGACCTTTGAAGACGATTTTAATTAAGTGCATATATACATGTATATAGAACACTAATCATATATTCAAGGATTTGTATATATTTAATAGCATTTCAAAGAGGAAACCCCAGTCTTGTTCAATTTCCACTGACTCCCCTAAAAATATTTGTACTTTTTGATTAAGTTACTGTTCTATGCAATTTTGCATGAGCCACAGATTCTGCCAAGAAAGAGCTGCTCAGCTTAGAGTATTTCAGCTCAGAAGGGGAAGGTGCATTAAACTAAATTTCCAGACTTTTTTTTGTAACCAAAGTTGTCCATATTTTAAATAGATCATATGAAGATCAGTCCTGCCAAGACTTAGAACGGGCTTCTTATTTTTCCTGGTATTTGATGGTACTTACCTTATTTCAAGGATGCTCCTTTTTCTAAAAGTGTAAATTCAGATGTTGCACTCACACGGGGATGCACTGAACTTTGCAATGACACATGGAGCTGCTCCTTTTAGGATGGCAGTTAGAGTCTTGACTGTGCTTTGTGGAACACCACTTCTCACAGGTTTCTTTGAAAGAGCATTCTCTTCACAGTCCAGTTTCTAGATAGAAAAAAACACCTAACCAGCAGTAGAAGGAGATTATCTTATGTGAGACAATGAAAAAAACCTAGGAATGTGTAAGCAGAAAAGCTTTCTTAACCTTCTGCAACAAAATGCTGTTTTTCTAGCCAGGTATTTGGTTAAATTTATGAAGCATCATAAATATATACAGTGATTTGTAAGTAAGAGAGAGAAAATTTTGTCTTTTGGAGGTGGTCATTCACTAACCTGAATCTGCCTTGACCAAATTAAATTACTTAATCACAAAATATCTTTAAAATTGAAGGAAGCAGATCCCAATTAAAAGCATGGGTCATCATCAAGCATTTAAGACTCACGTTTTTGTGTTTTTAATTTCTTTGATGTCTTTTGGGCATGGCACATCTGACAGATCTTTTTCAGCCTGTGCAGACCACAAACCTGGCAATGTTAGGACATGCTTTTAGTAAAATCTTAAAATATGTATTATTTATATGTTTGAATGCACTCTTTTTGCCTCCTAAGACACCATAGGAAGCCTCGCGTAAACCACTCTTCTGCTTGTGCTGCCGGAAATTCTGTAAAATATATTTTTTTACAGAAAATTAATTGAGATTGACTTTTTGGTGACAAAGAGACAGATTTTACAAAATAATATTCTACAGAGGGACATGTAAGGCAAGCAGATGTGCTCTCAGTCTTCCTCACAACATCAGATCTTTCGAAATTGTATTTTATCTAAAAGCATGCATAAATTCTAAAACAATTTTTAAGTGAAATATACACCCATTCCTTAATTTTATATACAGTTTAAAATCTCTAGTGACGAACAAGACAACTCAGTGTCTGAGGACTCTATCTTCCCTACTCCATCTTCCAGCATGCTTCTTTGTACAAATCTTTTAGCATTCATAGATATTCTGCTATAAACGATAGTATTTCCATTGAAATAATCACCCCTTCCATCTATTTCATAGGCTTTGGGTTGCTATTCTTCTACTTTTCCTGCCAATTCTTGCAGCTGGATTTGATTCTGAAATGATCTCTACCATACATCTTCGAAAAACAACTTTCACGAGGAGACAGACAGGTTTTGCAATGCTTGTACTATCCCTGTTCTCCTTATAATCGTGTTTTTCAGGTTCCAGAACAATTAGGTGTCTATTGAGAACTACTGTGGGCATTCACAATTTGCTTCTGGCATTGCTTGAAGTAACACAAGAAGAAATTTTATGCAGAAATAATCTATTTCTATAGTATATGTCATCCTTCTATCTTACACCTAAGCTCAAAAATTAGCTGAAGAATGATAGTATCAGGTAAGCATAACTTTTCTGCTTGTCTTAGTATCCTTTAAGTGCTTTTGTGGAGTTAAAAGATGTTTTCAGAGAATTGAATGACTTCATGTTTTAAGCCACTTGTTTCAGACAATGTAAAATTGCATGGGGTAGTTTCTATTATGCCTCGAGAAGATTCAGAGTAATTAAAGGGTAAAGTAAGCTATTATTGGTATTATATACGAACATAGGAGAAAAAGTATAATAGCCCTTATAGATTCCTATGGATCAGAAAACAAGGATATACACAAGACTAATGATCCTTCTATTGAATGGAGCAGAAAAAAGGGATTACGTAATCTGAGAGCTTTATCTGAAAAGTAGTAAAATACTATTTTCTTAATGTTTAATGGGGAAAATATTTCATACTCACCTTGATACTGAAATTAGTAACAAGTTCATACACTCAAAGTGTTTAGGGTACTTTTAGTATCAATCACTGTTAGAAGCACTCATGATTATTAAAACTGTGGTGTTATTTCCTGAAGGGCTGTAACGGCGAGGACTTCACCCATAAAGATCATCTGTCTCTTTCGAAATCAAACCCAGGATTTTCTCAGAGCTCTACCACAACGATGTTTTCTAAACTCATGCATATCCTGGTGATACTGTTCAGTTTAAACAAACAAATAACATAGAGTCTGATTATTGCTAGTGCTGTCATAACTCTCAATGCACTGACCAGGATAAATTCAAACTAATAAACAGATGGGTTAGAGCTGATAATTGCAGAGAAAAATGGATAAGCTATTCCAGTTTGTAGTATTTTATTTACGTATTTTAAACAAAGCCTTATATACAGTACTGAGGGAGGACTGGTTTGATATGTTTGACATATTCTCTTTCCCAGAGAAGTCAGCTGATTGTTCAGTGCGTTGGCTTCACTAAAGCGTCTTCCATTTTCTATATTGTATATTAATGATGCAGTTTGGATTAAAATCTGCTTGTTTGACCCCAAATTTGTAGCACTACCAGATGGAAAAACATGCTCATTTCAGTGGATTTCATCCATCTTTGCCAGCAAGGAGTGTTCACTTCAGAATAACTTCTATTTATATTCTCTTTAGCAGAAGCACTGCAAATGATGGCAAGTTAACCACTCCCTGTGGAAGACCAGAACTTGTTCCAGTTGCTTAGAACACTAAATTTCTTGCATGTGTCTTGTTTCCCAAAACATAAAATCTAGGAAGCTGTGAAGGTCTTTGAGTTTGGACAACCTGGTCCAGCCATGCACAAATACTTATTTTATGACATTCTTTCTCCTTAATCAGATAATTCTTGTAATATGTAGCAGTCCGGCTGGTTTGGGTGTGTGGTTCTATATTGCTGTGTATCTGTCATGTCCAGCAGAAGAGCTGGTGCAGCCCTGTGTCCTGCAAGACCTCTGGTCCCTTGGTGCCCAAGAGCAAAACTGCGTTTGCAGGCTTTCCTTGAGGCAATTAGTAAGACACAGACCTGTGCAGATATGCATGCACATCCCCCTAATACCTGTAGAACTGTTTATCGAGGAGGCCCGTTGTACTTACTGATCTTTCTGGAGTATCTTTTTATGTGCAGATTACACGAGGAGGAGAAGAGAACGTATTACAGAAGTGAGTCCCTTTATACAGCTTGTTCCCCTCTTGAAGCTTTATCAGTAGAAAAGCTGCAGGCAGCAAAAACAAGATAGCCTGTGACTGTGTTTGATTTTCACTTGAGAAGAGCTTCACACCGTTTCCAGCAAGAATGCCATCTCAAAGTTTGATGGAGGAAATTTTCCTTGGGCAGATGATGTATAGTAAGCAGATAATAAATATCCTTTCTTACTAATGCATTCCATTTTATTAGCTAGATCAATATTGCTGTAATTTCTAGCCATTAGCATCTCATTGCTGCATAGTACATAAAAATATTTACATTAACACTGATCAAAATTGCAACAGCATATATTAAAATATGAATGACATATAATCAGAATTTTCTGTTTCTACTGCCTCCAGTTATTTGTGACCCCAGATATGAAGTTCAAGTTTACACTTAATAGCACAATTATGTAAATCTGTAATTCTAACACTGAATTACAGCTGGTAATGATCAATAATTATATTTATGTATGATGTGAAGTTAATACTGCCACCATAGATTAATGTAAACAACAAAATTATTTCTGCAGTCAAGAGCTAACAAATCATCATAAACAAAGAGAACTAAAACAATCTCTTTGGAGCTTAATTCCCCCAGCGTAGTAAACAGATTTTTTATTTCCAATGAATGTAAAAGCACTGATTAAAGAAAACACATCTCTACAAAAATTGCACAATGCCTGTATCTGTTTGTACATTTTTGTAAAAAGAATCTTTGAAACAGAGTTTGTTTGACAGGAAGAAAAATATCTCCAAAGAAATCTGGATAATAATTTTGTTGGAAGAGTTCTGGGGGAAAATAAACCCTGAGGAAAAAAAGCAGATTAAAAAGAAAACAGAGCAAGGGATAATCAAACACAATATTTCATACCTTTGGAGCTCTTCACAGTTCACTCACCTGTAATATTGTTCTCTGCTGAAAAGGACAACAGGGAACTGCATAATGGGACAGAGTGGCCCTTGGAGTAGCTAGGAGCTGGCTCAAGCAGGTTATATCAAAGGTTTGTCCTGGTTTGTTCGCTGTTCTTTCCAGAATACAAAAAAACAGTTACAGTAAGAACTTTTCTGCGCTTCAAGAACTTCCATCTCGACATTTTTCCACCTTGTCTATGACACTTGCTCTTAATACTCAATAGATTCTGCCTGGGTGTACCGGAGAAAGAAGGAAAGCATATGGGAATCTTCTTCTAGAGCCAGTCTTGTCCTGCAGAATGAGGCTGTGAGGTCGCCAGAGCTGTGCGATATTGTCAGTGCTCCAAACTGGGTCTTCCACTTAGATGAGGCTGTGTCTGGTTAGTTAGCAAGGCAATCCATGCACACTAATGCCCTGATATCTCCCTTGCAGGACTGGTTCTAAATCTACCTTATAGAAGCTGTAAAACCCAGATAAAGCTGTGAATGGCTGATGAAAGCAGGGTGCGCTCACTCTTCAAGAAGAAGCTTGTATGTCTATCGGCATAGGAGATAGCAACAGTGCAGAAAGGTGCTCAGTGGTTGGAGAAATGTTGTTAAGGTGGTTTTGTGGAGGAACTACATCTGGTCTGAGCTCTGGCTGGCAGTTCCTATTTCTCCTATAAGCAGCACATATTCAAAAATGGGCATCATGGCAACACGGAGGGAAATGCCTTCAAGTGCAGAAAAATGGGAAAATGGGATCACAGACTCAGAGCAGGGGAGATAATTATCCTCTGTCTTTAGAAAACATCAGCAACTGTGGTTTTGGAGCACAAGCTGAGCTTTCTCTACAGTGTCAAGGGACTGAACCAAAACGTACCAAGGCGTTTGACTGATTTCAGTGAGCTTCTCGCTTCTTAACTCTGCTTTTTCTATCATACATATAATTTAAATTTATTTTTTTCTTATTTATTGCTGCTGTTTGGTTTCTGTATAAGCCAGGTGAGGCTTATTCTTCTATTAAATGTTTCTCTCTGCAGAAACAGATCTAATAACAACTTTTGGCCAAACCCCCTTATTTACAGGATTGAAATAACTGTAGGACCACAAGTTCTGTAGGAAACCTGTGCTGCAGAGCCCTGAAGGAACATCAGTTGACTGGAAATTGTGTGTACTATTTGCTAATTTGTTTTTTAAGGTTTTAGTAAACTTGTAGGAACAAGGAGGGGAGCATGTCATTATGTTAAGTCTTTAAAAAAAATCAGCAGTAATTAACTACAAATAAAATAAATACACAATTGTTTTGTAATGGCACTTCTTTTTAGCACTTGAACAATGGAAGAAAGCTGCAAAGTTTATTACTGCTTTTCGGTTTGTTGTCAGACAGTGCCCTAAGTGGATGGAGGGTTGGTTCACACCTTTTAATTTCATTTTTTAGGCAGTTACTTTCTACAAGCAGTTGTGAAGATGGGAAGATTAAGAACTGAATATCAAGGAGGGGGCTAAACAACTCTTGTAATGGGAAAATTGTTTGAATGAAGTAGGATGAGCTGGAATCATTTCAGTATAAATTTTTTTTTAAAGTGAAGGCCTTTCCTTTCATAATTTTTTCACTTCCTTTCTATGTGCAATATTTCCTTTAAATTAGCTTTCTGACTAGCAGAGCTCTTGCTAAATAAATAGCAAAACTTTAAAAAACATTAAGCTGTACAATAAAATCAAACGGGGAATCCAAACAAACAGAAAATAAACCCAAAAGAAATACTCTTAAGCTTAAAGGAAATCTTACAACAACATTAAACCTAATCCAGAGACTTTAGAATAAATTTAAAGCAGACTCAAATTTTATAAAAAGGGCAAACTGGAGGATGAAAAAAAAAAAAAAGGAAAGAAAGAAGAAGTCCTGAGAACAAGTCTTTGTGAGGCTCAAGGGTACTGATTTTGAAAAAATACTGAAGTGGCCCTAGTTCCAGTCACGTTTTTTTGTTCGCTTAGCATCTGTGGAAAAAACAGGGAAACTCCATGCTGTGGCAAACATGCTATGAAAGGTGAAAGGTGTAGTGCCCAGAATTGAGAAAAATTCTGCAGGAAATTTCACAGTCATGCACGAAAAAAAGCCTCCTGAATTATTTTGGTTAATGTCCACAGTAATTTCAGTGGAGAAAAGAGGTATATGACATACTAAAACAACAAAAAGGATCAGGTAATTACGCTCTGAATTCAAATAATAATCAGTCTGACTCAAAGGACAAATTGGGTATGGGTTTAGTGCAGGACATTTACCCAGATTATTTCAGAGTAATGACTCACTCTGAAACCTTCTCCCCATCCACACCCAACTTGAGAACTATGCCAAAAGAAGAAGCCTGGGAAAGTATTTCTATGGGGATGTTTTCTTCCAGTACAACCTTCATAAAAACTTTTTATTATGTCACCGTAATCCAGAGTAGTATCCAATTGTGTTAAAGCAGAGTCAGTAATGTTTGACATATAATTATACGAAAGACTATCGGATATTTCAGGTGGAATTTATACTGACCACAGATAAGGTAGAGTTTAAAGCAAAACACCCGAAGAGATCTTTCCTTTATCTGGGTCATTGTAAAACACACATTTCCCTCCATACCCCATAATATTCCATGGATGCCTCTTTGGATGTTCTTTATCCTGTAGGAATTATTCATTAGTTGGGATGGAACAAGAAGTTTGCATTTATTTAGTGATCTTCATGTGGTGAAACAAAGAAGCCTGGGTTAGAAAATATGTGTAACTTTCAGCATGAAAGATTTTGTCTGTGTAAGAGAAGTAAATAATTTAAAATGCTTTCTTTGCTGAGTACAGAATTTTAGAAAACGTTCCTTGAAATATGTGATTACAGCAACCATTAAAAAACAAATATGGGTATTAAGATAATGGAAACACTATTTTAATTTAAGCCATATGCTGAAAGATGGTAGTTAAACTACTTAAGTCACATTTACCACAGTAGAAAATAATGTGGATCACGATACAGACCATAAGTGCACATGTTACTGAATTTTTTCCCATCTTTCTGACAAATTTGGAAACTGATATAAAAAACTTGTAAAGATGCAGAACAAGTATTCAAAAGTATCATACTTGAGGGCTAGCCAGAGGCAAAGAGAAAAGTCATAATTTTGAGTTCTCCGTTATTGGCCTGTTTTGATAGTTTAACCGTTGTGGGGGATGTGCTTCTGTGCAAAAGTGTCACATTCGTGAAAGACACCTCGCTATCAAATCATTCAAAATGAAGAACCAAAAATATCCTTCCTATGCTTCATGTAGAGAGACATATTGCCAATGTGATGCTGAAATGGTGGTCGTGCTGCAAGTTTTGACCCCTGCAGCACGGCACAAGTATGAACTGGTAACTCTTCGGCAGAACATAGCAACCCTCTTAAAATTATCCTCTCGAAGACATGGAATCTCTGATCAGATGTAAAATAAGATTCAAAGCACTGGAATTTTGGTTATATGAGAGCATTTCAGAGCACTCTTTCAAACAGAGGACCACAATGAAGAATGAACGCACAGCTACTCAAGAAAATAAAGCAGAGGTATGACTATGTTTCACTACAGTTGAATACAGAAAGTTGTTGCAGAAAGAGTCACCCAACCAATTTCTTGTGGGTAAAACATGAAAACAGGACTGCAGTGAAAACTAGTATGTGTAACTCCAGCAATAATGGCTTCATTAAGAAGATGACAGGTCATAAACAGCTGTGGGAAACGTATTACGGCAGGACAGCAAAGTCACAGAATAGTAGGGGTTGGAAGGGACCTCTGTGGGTCATCTAGTCCAACCCCCCTGCCAAAGCAGGGTCACCTACAGCAGGCTGCACA
>Ga0065711_1041287_pt1 | contig 16261 bp, 13 predicted proteins | sample Hoacrofraction12_FD_59098 | JGI IMG/M metagenome (GOLD analysis project Ga0065711, IMG submission 59098) | Hoatzin crop microbial communities from Cojedes, Venezuela - Epithelial fraction 12 v2 (version 2) | ecosystem: Host-associated > Birds > Digestive system > Esophagus > Crop | place...
CTTGTTTTATTCTTGTTTCTGGTAGTGCTCTTGATTTGTCTGATCATGTACCGAATTTTAAGGGGAAACACTATTAGTCATGAGAGACAGGCACCGCAGTAAATTTGTTGGATGTTATTTGATTTGGAATCTACAATGTGATGATCTTGTTAAGCACATGGATAGTCATAGGCAACATTTTAAATAAGATTATAAGGCTCAACTCTTCTTGATGGTGAGAGAGAAATAGAAATAGTGCACTTGCTTGTTCTCACTGCCTTCGGCTTTGTGTTAGATTAATTCTTAACACAAGTTGGGCAAGTTCAGAAGTTTAACTTCCAAGTTAGCTCTTAAAAGATATCTGCTGTCCATAGGTCTCAAGGCCTCGGGCTAAGTTGTAATGCAGTCTGACAGAAGACCAGGACAACACTCTTTCTCCTAGTTCCTTCATGCTATGCTACAGACAGTGAATATCTGCATCAGTATGCACTTACCACAGGGTCAACTTTTCTAAAGCTCTGTCATGAAGTTGAAAGACACTTTTTTTTTTGCCTTTATGAATCCATATCTGGCATTTCTCCTCTACTCCTGGCAGGCTGGCTGACTGACACCTTGCCTCGCTAACTGATAGCCCTCTCTACTCCTATAGGCATGCTCACATCTCAAGAAGAGAAAAACAGTCATGTATCACGTATCTATCATTCATCCACTACTATAACGTAAAAGGCTGACCGAGCAAAGAGCAGACCTCAATTCTCCAAACCTTTTCCTGATGCCCTAAGCTACCAGAAGGATACAGATAGGACTCGATTATAGAGTTACTACTCTGCTTTCAGCACCTGCTGCAGTGTTGTACTGGGGGTCTTGAGCTGAAGCCAAGGGTAGGACATTGTTATAGCCAGAGGACTTTGAACTGTTGTGTTTCTTCTTTGCTTCCCTGCCTTGCAAAGTGTGTGACAACGATGTTCCACACCATAAGAAGGTACTGTAGGTGAAGCTGCTCTAGGACACCATTAGTTGACGCCAGTGGCTGAACAGGACCCTGGCTAGCCTGGAAAATATGAATTACAAACATTGCATTTGGTCATGTTTGTGCCCTCTTTTCTGTATTGTCCTCATGCTTAGAAACAAGTATGACTATGAGCGTGATATTAAAAAGAAAACATGATTCCAGAATGAAATTTTTAATAGGTTGACATATGTGCAAAAAATTATTTTACTGTGTATTGTACAAAATGTTTACATGCTTTATGGACATAATTTTGAACACCACTAAAATTTCCATTTAATTTTATTATTTTTATTGTAATGATGAATTTTATGGGAAGGACACAAAGCAAAGCCAAAGAAAACAAAAACTAGATGAGGTGCTGTTATACATGGAGTTTCATATCTGGCCAGATGAGATTAATGGACCTGCCTGTGGCTCATGTATTACTCTCCCTAGCTAACCAGAAAGGAAACGTCATGTGCCTCAACTCATACTTTATTGTTTTTAATTTGTCACCTATCTTTGGAAAGGACAGAGAATCAATGTCATTCTATCAGGCTCTACCTTGTGTTTTATGACTGTGAACCCTGGCTACTCGTCTTTGATGAAACACTTCATGTTAAACACTTAGTCAACAGATGAGAACATGTCTTCTGGGTCTAAGGAACAAATGTCATACAGAGAGTAATTAAAGACTATAGTTAGATCTTAAATCATTACTGAGACAGAAATGCTGCTATGCTAGAATTCTGAATAATGAGAAAAAAGTATAAATACTAATGTAATGAATCTTCTCTCTTGAATAAATCCACAGTTAGCAGTTGGCTAGTGAACTCCAGCAAACCAATGTCCTTAAATCTCATAGTTTTCTGCTGGCTTTGCATGTAGGTTCACAGTGAAGGCTGGAAAATACACAGTCATACAGAAAGATAGATACAGAAATATACATAGAGCAAATATCTATACACAGTGAAAATCATTCCTGCAAGCGTGAGAAACAACAGAGCTTCTAAACTGATAAGGCAACAGCTGCCACCAAATCTCTGCTTTATGGCTAGGGTGGGGTTGGAAGAGAAAGGTGGCTTCTGTGCATATTATGAGATGGAGAACAGTGGCAGAGAAAGACTAGCACAGCAGCAACGAAGCGAGGAAGAATATGAATAAGACCTTAAAGGAACTTGTGAAAGTGGATTTTTTTAAATTTCTTGTGAGTAACAGCAACGCCAAAGGGAAAAACAATTAAATGGAGGCATGTACTGAGTGCCAAAGAAGTAATTTCTAAGGGCTTTTCTTTTTTTATTTCATTGAGCATAAAAGAAAGATTTAAATGATACAATCCTTAGGCTCATGAACTTGGCAAACTTTATTAATTTTTTTAAAGACAGTCTTGCTGTGCCAAATAGATCTCACCAAGCTTTTGCAGCTCTTTCTAAACCACTCTAGGCAACAAGAAACCATAAATTAAACCAAAATAATAAAGACATAAATAATAAATTAAACCAAAATAATAGTGGTAGAAATCACAAGTAAAAATCAGACTGAAGGCTCTTTGACAGAAGAATTCTAATGCAGATAAGTAATGGAGTTTCTGTTTTCCTGTTTGCATCAATAATTTGCAATAAAACATGAATTAGGAACAGTTTTCTAAAAGTGCCTTCCCCTCTGTTTCACAACGTGAGACTTATTAGGGAATGTAATCTTTCAAATGCTTTCCTTTTAAAGAGCTGCTGCTTCTGGCTTGCGTTTGAAGTAAGGGTAATTTGTGAAGAACTGCTATGCAGTCTAGATGCATGCTGTTATTTTTGTGTACAATGATTTTTTCTCCCTGCTGTTCTATTCCATTTAACAAAGCAGTGTATTGTCTTCCAGATTTACAGAATAAAGGCGTGATGAGAATAGACAAGTTGAACATACCAGAAGAGACCACTAGTGGAAGAGCAAAGGTCAGTAATATCCGAAATGAGATGGCATTGTTCTGGAAACCAAAAGAAAAGTTGTTTGCTGTTGATATGCAGGCAGTAGACCAGAGAAGGAAACTCCATTTGCATAATCCAACAGGAAGGACGTAAACCCAATGGCTGAGATGTTCTGTCATCCTGCAGAGACTGGAATCCTAAACAGAGGAGGTCAGCAGGTCCCTATCAGGCCCTGTTTTCACATAGTCCAATCAAAGCACATCATGAGTGTTTTGATAACCTCAGTAAAAGTGGCATTTACATTGTTCAAGGTGAAACTACTAATATCATAATTTTTTTCAGTTTTCTGCCTTCCTTGTTATGTTACTACATCACCAACCTTCCCCTAAGGCTTTTGAAAGCAAACTGGAGTAAGTCACATCAAGCATTGCATGGTGCATGGTGTGTGTGTGTGGAATTCACCGATCTCTGCTTCACTGTGACTAACTTTTTATCACAGGATTCCTATTGTAAGCATCCTTTCTGACCCTCCAAAAGTAATCAGAAAGATTTGTCCATTCCCATTACACCTGCATGGAGGGAAATAACAGCATCAGAGGTGAATTATGGGGGGAAAGAGGAATGGAATCAGAAGTGCCGGTTTCATTAGTGTCTTCTTGTAAAAAGAGAAAGGCTACTATATACAATTGTTAATACAGAAATAGACATGGAATGATGCCATACATCAAATGGCACTACTTACATCTACTTAGGAACAATGCTACTAATAAAATAAACCTGAATAAAACCCTTTTATGGGTTATTCAGATAAAAAGGCCTGATTCACTGAAGCTTAAAAAAGAAGACAGAGTAAAAGGCTTTTTTTACGAAAAGGAAATTGAGAATGATGCCTTACTTGTCTTCACAAGACAGCAGAGCAATGACTTGATATGGAAACTGTTTCATCTGGAACAGATCTTTTTCAGAAAAGCAAAGACTTTTAATTGTATTGTAGAATCTACCTAAGAAAGAGCAGGCAAGTTTAAGAGACTGTCCCCACACTAAAAAGCAACTTATAGAAAGAACAATTATGAAAGGGATTTAAAGAGAACAAAAAAAAATCTTTGTCTATTTGGGCTACACTTCTCAAAGTTCTTTTTCTTTTCCCCCTTTGTATTCATTACTGTTCAGATTAACTTAAATTGTGCTGTTCAGCTATTAGCACAAGTGTGATGTACCCTTACGTGCTGCATGGCCACCAATGGAGCTGCACCTGCTCCTGCCTCCACCTTTTCCCCTGTGCAATGCTATCAGTGCTTGGAAGGCAGATTGATTTGCACGCATCTACACAATATGAAATCCATCTTGGTCTCTGCTCTGCGTAGCTCATAAAGAGTTAAATTTTCTCAAGAAAAATACTGAGATTATTAAAATAGTTTCTTATAGAAATTATTCACAAAAAATGAGACCTATTGTAAAATGTAAGGATTAATTTATTAATCAGAGCTTTCTGAACTCTCACATTAAGCAGCTTTGTTATGCTAATTTCCTTATAAATGAATAATGGACTTATTCTCCCATTATTGCCTATCATTTTAAAAGGCCCATTTAGAAAATGAAGATGTCCCTTTTGCTTGAAAATTATGATGTGTTTTATAGCACAAGTTTTTTAAATCGAATATTTGCTCGCTATATCCTTCTGTTCCCCCCCAGCCCAGCTTGTACTTGTCAGTCAATGTTCAAATCAAACACAGCCATAATCATTTGTCATGGAGATGTATACTATGTGGAAAGAAAGCACAATGAAGACAATAGGCTTTGAGAAGAGAGACCCAAATCTACAAAGATATTTACTTCTCACATATCTGTGGATGTAGCCTTAGGTCCTACAGACATTTTAAATCAAATTCTGCCGTGAATAATGGCGTAAAAGAAGAAAGCCAAGACGGTGCAGCTGTAGAAGCCCGCAAGTTCAGTCACAACATAGGATTTACATTAAACAGAAAAAAAGATCTTTATTAGAAGAGCTTAGTTTTGCCACACGCTTTCCGTGTGATCTTGGACATGTCATCTGTGCTTGCTTGTGTACGTAAGTGCTGTCAGTCAAGCATTAGCCTCAGGTCCAAACCTACCCAGCAGTTAAATTTACATTGTCAAGTCTCTGACACTGAGTTCTGGTGCTTTCTGGGGGAAAGTCCAGGCTACACTGGTGCCTTAATGTGTGTTTTCTGTCATGCACTGTGCAGGGGTTGGAGAGGAGTGAGGGAGCAGTGTGAACATGGTTGAACATATTGCAAACAGCTGGAAAGCACACACACTGATGTTACTGTGTCACATGCACATGAGATGTATTCCTGTTCTAATCATGCGCACCCTTGGTTGGTGAACACAAGTTCCCTTGGTCACAGATCATGGCTAATACGACTTCTGGAGAGAAAAACCTTGGAACTTTCCATTTGCTACATCCCAGAACAGCCTAGCCCATTCACCTTTTCCTTGCTCTCTTCCAGACATATCACAGCATTAGGCCAAATGGCCTGAGGTCCTAAAGGTCTCTGGCATCACCTGTGGCAAGGGCAGAAGGGATTTGCAAGCAGCCTAAATTGAGGCTGAGTTCAGGCTGCCTGCAACTCAAGTACCAGTAACTGTATCTCCTCTAGAACTTGCAGCTCAGGTAAGTATTGCCAGTTACATGTGGCCAAATAAGCAGCACTTTCTGTTTTGGAAGACAAAGAAGTCTGGCAGAATGGACATTGTCTTGTGTCTCAATTCCCTATCTGCAGAACAGAAATAACATTTGCTTTGTTCCCCATTCTCAGCCAGGGCTGTAAACTCTTCTGAAGCACAGGTGCTTCTTATGATGTGCAGGCTTGCTTCCTACTACAAGATCTCTTAATACCAACACAAGAATGCCTTCTTTTATGAGCAGCTCTCTATTTAAAGGGTGAATTATGCCAGCTATAGGTTGAAGGAAGGATAGTGTATTCTACTCCTAATGTATCAGGAGATTAATAGGGAGATATGTTTAGATCTTTCTTCAGATCCATACCCTGTAGGCCCCATGATCTGGTGTGGTGTTGACATACATTTTTTTTTGCATAGAATGGAACATGAACTCATGACTTTCAATACTCTTAACTAGTAATAAAAACATAAATGCTTCAATGGACAATTCTGTAGTAGCCCAATTTTAAATAACAGATCTGTTTTTGCTTAGGAAATTGGTTTCTTAAGAGCAATCGAACTCTACTTGCTTTTCCAGTTCAGCAGTTCTGTTGTTTTTGTACCCGTGAACTCTTAGTCCCTTAGGGCTGAAAGAATAGCAAAGGCAGTGCAACTTTGGCTTGACACCGGCAGAAATGTGAACAGTTCATCCCCAGCTGGGTGTTGCTAAAGCAAGTGAAAACACAAAGAAAATAGGGATAGCTCAGAGCAGAGTACGTGTTGTACCTTGTTTTGGCTAACAGGCTGCCATCCATAATGACAAGCAGTTAAGTGGTTAAGTCTTAGAGAGAACTAGAGTCGGAAGAACACAGCCCTTTTCCAAACTCCAGTGCTGCTTAGACACAATTCTCTGTGCTTCACCTACCATTTGGGTAATGAAAAAGAATGACAGAGTTAGTAGGAGCTGGAATTGAGACTCTTATTGTAACATAAATTCCCTGTTTTTATGTGAGCTCCCAGTGTGACTTCCAATAACTGGGTCTGAGAATTTTCCTCAAGTTCCTAAATGAGTGTACAATGGCTTTGCTACTTTATGTATTTATGTTTTGAGGAAAAGTACAATGAAATCAGGTGGTTTTAAACCACTATCATGATGGTTGCATAGGAAAGAATACTTGTGTATCAGGTATTTTGCATTTCCTCTACCCCAGTTTTTGCAAACATATCAGTATATGAGTAATTAGGATGGCAAAAGGAAAAACAAAGAAGCATTCACAAATGGGGCTCAGTTTTTATTTTTATCTTAGTCTTCTGAGTGAACAAAAAAAAAAATAATCCTTTTTTCTCTCTTAAACCCTGATGGAAATTCTCATACCAATTCTAATTCAAAGTGACAGGATCTGCCTGTTTCTGTTAGGAAACATATTTGGAAAGTAAATACAGATCCTTACTTGAGTGTGGGAGAGTCTAACAGACTCTAGGGGAGAAGTTTGCTTTGTTTTCTTTGGGTGTCAAACCAAGGTGTGATTCAGGGGACTAAACACATGTACAGTAGCTTCCTCATACAGCAGACGTAGTAAGCAATAGATACCTCCAGAAAGTTGTGAGAGAGGGAGAGGGAAAGAGTTCAGATCACCAAACTACAAGCCGAAGTAGATGGCATGGCCATTTTGCTTCATTTTTGTCGACGTTAGTTGTCACTTAGAGCCCCTCTGTGAGAAAAAACAAAACATGCAGCTTTGAATGCTCTTCATGTGGAGGAAAAAGGGAAAAATGCCCTCCAAAATAATCCTGCAGCTGCCTTTTGGGCTGTTGCATTTTACAGATAATACTTCAGCTGTCTGTTGTCCTCCCCGTAGCCCAGAAATACTAACACACACACACACTTGTTCTCTTGTCCCTGTGGGCACCTCTTTTTGCCAGATTTGCCCACACTGCTCTTACAGTGTTCCAAGGCTGGGAGATTTGCTTCCAATCAGCCCTGCTCTCTGCTGAGAAGGCTGTGGGAGAGGCACCACTAGCAATTTAACGGCTGGTGAAATGTTTAGTCAGTGAAAGAGTGGAACAAACTGGGCTGCACTAAAAGTGGAAGCAAATTCTATCACAACGATGTGAAATTAGGCAAGTTGACCCTGTATTTCAAAAGTCTCTACTCCTGGGGCTTTCTGAGAGCTGGATCTCATCTGCTTGGGAACCTGTAACAGGAAAAGAACCAAGCATTTGATCATTATCCATAATTTATGAAAAGCACATATTTTCCAGGCAAATATCTGAAAATACTCCTAGGCTGCTGATAGTCTTGTGACCTTTCCTATTCGCCTTTTCATTTTAACACTGCTGATGTGTGCTTTCCTCAACGGAACTTAAAAATATTAAAGTATTTTCCTAATTGCTGTGCATCAGAATTTAAAATAAATAAATCAATCACCAATATTTCTGATAACACAGGTGTCCTTGCTTATAAGAATAAAACATAAGTACCTATCAATATTTTCGTAAAGCAAAGAGAAAAAATAATGAAGAAACACAAAAACATGAAAATGGAGGGTATGTTTTGGGTGGGTATTTAAACAGTGGATTTGAAGTTGTGGATTTGGCAAGTTCTGAAGGACAATACAGAGTAACATTTTTTCCAAAACCCCTACGCAGTCACTGTGTCTGTTTTCCACCATCACCATGTGTCCCTAAAGACACAGATAATACATAATGATTGCCCGCAGAGCTAGTGTTCTGCCTTAAATTACTGAGGACTTTAGAGGGAAACCACAGAGGTGCTACAGCAGAGGGGCCAGCATGCACAGACTGTACCAGAGAATTTGAGGGAAGAGCCAGAGCTCAAGGGAAGCTGGAGAGCTTGTAGGTTTTGGGTATGCAATATAGTGGGTAAGCCTCACATTCAGGAAACTACAAGAATGCTGTATTTTGAAGCTAAGCTTTCCTTTTCTTGTCTTGGTAAGCTTTAGGTTGCAACTACAATTTTCAGGAAATATTTAGCCTAAAGCCTTTCAGTTATATTTTATAGTATTTTTTTTTCCTTCCTCTCCCAGCTTTCAGAACAGATTTCTAATACTGCTAGCTTTTAACTTTTTTGGGGGAGTATTTAGTAATTCTTTTCCGTTCCTTTCCCTCCATGCATTTAACATGAATATATTTAAGTATTCTTCAGTCAGACAGCAAGACAGTCCATTGCTACAAGCCCTGTTTGATTTCAGACTATTATATTTTACAGCTAAAAATATGGACATTTCTCATCTCTATTTTTCCATTTCACTGTGTGGTATTTCCACCTGCAGGACACAGGGCACCTCCAGCATTTCAGAGTTTGACCTCTTTTTGGCTGGTACAGCAAGAAGGTTGTTTAGGCTGGCAAAGGAAGAAGAAAAAGCAAAACCAAACTACATTTCTGAATCTATTTAGGAGGGCAGGAATTTAATACATATTTAGTAACCAGTTAAAAAGACAGTTTATAACAGAAAGATCTGTAACTTCTGACTGATAAAAAGACTCTTCCGCATGAAGCCGAAAAATGTATATTTTTGAAACTGCTAGTGTTATTATGAATAGTAGAGGTGTCTGACCTGTATTTTTCTGTATGCTTTTCTTCATAGTTCATCTCTGTTTGATTTCTCTTCTTGTGATGTGATCATAGTCTTTTACCAGTGACAAGCCAGTGTAATTATCATGTTATGAAAACAGACTGTAGAAGAAAGTAAAATGGACAAAGAGGGAAAAATGCTCTGAGTGCTTGACTGTTGTTGACAATTAACTGCTAGTCCTCATTTTTATCAGGAAAAAATTAAAATGATGTTGTCAAAGTCTTTGCCAGTATGTGAAAGGTGTTCTTTAAAGAAATGCTCTCAATTTAACTTCTCCTGTGGTTGTAAATCAGAAATACTATTATGTTTTTATTTACTGCCTGCTGAGAAACATGAAATAAAGATGAATTCTTACTCCATTCCATCTTTTTGTCGCACTGCATATTTTGTTTATAAGCGAATAATACCACACAATATTTTGTAAGAAGGCTTCATTCCAAGCAGGATACTAAAGCACACAGAGGCTGAATGTGCAGCAGCTTTGTAGAAATTTGCAGATACTGAAAGAAGTCCGCTTGAATATCTTGAAAAGGGAGACCAAATAGAAGTGATCTTGCTTATTTGTTATTTATAGTATTTTGCAGAATATAATCATATTTCAGAAGAAGGGAGAGGAGGTATCTCTTGTTGTTCTTAAGCCTTCTCAGTGTCGGATGAAGAGTTTGGGGAAAAAAAAAGAGGTTTTGAATTGTTACCAAATCCATTTATACTTATTTTAGCTGTTTATTTGTGCATTATATTGAATTTGTCATCTCTCTCTCATCTGTTCCTCTACCTACCGAAGTAACATTTCAGATATTCAGCACCAAGAGTAGACTTAGTGATCTAGACTTATATACCATCAAAATACTCAATCATCTCCATTCATACTTGCTCCCTAGGTGAAGATACACGGCAAGGAAGAGAGACCTTTAGGTGGATCTCGACACGGCTGAGAAGACTAGGATGGAAATGAGATGGCCAGCAAATACTCTCTGATTTTGTCCATTTTCCAGCTAAATTAATAGTACCTTGGGACCACTAGTATCAAAGGTAATCACTGGATATGGCAGCTCAATATGGGCATCTGGATTAAATATTAGTGCATGTGGAAGACCAGGGTAAAATTTCCCTTACTTGTAAAGGAGTCAAGATTTCACTTCCTGTTCATCCTTTGCAGAGGAAAACTGTTGTGGCAATGTGGTCTATGTTATACGGATAGCTAATGTGATGCAGATCAAGGAATTTCTGTATTTTGAAATTAGTCTATGTGAAGGCAAGAGTTTTCTGATTAAAAATCAGTGCATGCAGGATCAGACTTTACAAACACAAAGGACAGACACAATTTTAAATCTGTGCCCTTTTCTTAATCTATTTTCAACCTCAAGCTGCTCTATTTCTTTTTTTTAAGTTGTTTAGATATTTTCTTATGGGGATAGCCATAAATTAGATATCCCGGTGTTAATTTTAGCCAAATCACATGAGAAAAAATGTAAATTGTCATAAAATAGGTAATTATGCCTCACGCATTCCCGGGTTATTCCTTTTTAATTGAATAGGCTAGTTGAACAAATGGCCATAACAGATGATGAAATAAAACATAATAATACTCTGCACATAAACTGTACTTTGCATCTTCAAAGTGTTATAAAAATTCATTGATTAATGCAACGATCTTTCTAATCCTGTTTTTTTGCTGAAGCACGTACTGATGAAAGGCAGTATCAACACACAAGTTATTGTCACCAGGCATATGGTTTGTATCGGCATTACATGAGTAATATGTAGTAGAAAATGATACAAAGATGTAGTGTAAAGTCAGCACAGACTAAAAATTTTGTGGGTTACTTTGGTTTTATTTCAATTTAAAAATATCCAAGGAAACAAATAGTTATGAAGCAAGGGCATTCATGCAGTTTATGGAACAGAGCATGCAGACTTAATGCTAGTATTCAGAACAGAAATCAGTGGCTTATTAATAAGTTTTTAAAACTTAACTCTTTTTGTCTGCATTTTTTCTACAAACCTTGTCAATTCTAACTAGGACCTGAATTCTGATGAGAATCAGAATGTTGCTTTTGTTTTCATTTGGGAACACTCAGAGTTTGAGCTTCCCTGTGTGCTTCCTTATGCTGCTCCCTTATAGTTACTGAAAGAAAAAAAATCACTGTGGTGATAAGAACCTCTGTATCATTAATAAAATGGACAACATAGAGTTGTTCTCACATAAAACTTCTGTTGATGTCAATGCAAGTTAACTGACTGATGTACCTGAAACTGCACAGTTATCAACCTTATGCAAGTACAAGAACAGCAGCAAATTTAGGGTCAAATTCATCAATATGTTCTGACTGTTTTGCATTGCTACAGTGATACAAAATAAGGATTAAGCTGGCTTTGTAACCAGCTGGTTAAAACAATTTTATTCATAGAGTCTAGGACCAGATGGGTTTGCAGTGATCATCAATTTTGACCTTTTGCACCACACAGACCTCAGAATTTTATCACGTGACTCCTGCATTAAACCTGTTAGGGTTGATGCACGTTTGCTAGAGCAGAGCATACAGGTCAAACTGACCCAGATAATCCTGTGAGGTAATATGAATAGTCATTTAACCCCTTCCATTCAGATTGTATTTGCCCTGTATGCAGCTGTGCCCTGCTAGCAACTGCAGAGTCTAAAATCTGATGTCCAGGTTTGGTGCTAGTTTAAAACAGTGATGTGAAAACTAGAACACATTTTGTATGTTTGTGTCAAGCAAATATCTCTTTTTAATCTTCTATCGTATAATACTGTGCAAAAGGTATTCATATCACTGGCACTATTTTATTGAAGAAGAAACGTGGTCCTGTGCAGGCTGCTCTGTGTGAACCTGCTTTAGCAGTGGCGTTGGACGAGATGATCCCCAGAGGACCCTTCTAACCCCTAGCATTCTGTGATTCTGTGTGATTCTATGCAATGGTGACAGAGGATTCAGGCTTTGCTGAAAGACCTGATTTCATACAAATGGTCACATTCTGTCTGTGCCACACTCCAAGGTGGCTACATGCATGAAAATACTTCTCCTGAAGCTATGCATAGAATTGACCCATATAGAATTGACCCATAGATTTCCAGTCCATTTCAGAGTGCAGCCTTGTTACCGTGATCATGGACCATGCTAACAAACAGGTCTCAGGAGCTCTGGGACAGAAGCTGTTTTCCACCCTGCAGTGATTTACATAGACACAGTTGAACTTGTCAGTGGAATAGAATGCAAATTTTACCAATCTATGTCTCATTTCGGTTATAATCGCTCTAGAGCATATTTGTTGAAATCAAAACTTCCAGGCACAGTCTGGGTGTGAATCAGTCAAAACCGTCTCTCCCTCCACCTGGAGCTTGGTATGTAAGTGGGATACATTATTTCATCTTTTAACTGTTTTTATATGTTTTTACTAATATTGTTGTTAGAAATGCCAGTGTCTAATTAATGAAGATGTGATGAAGAAACAAACAATAAAGTAAAAATTACCAGATGATGTTTTATTATACCGTTGAATGTACTGGAATTGCAAGTAGTAATGTAAAATGAAAAGCCATTGAAAACTGAACTCTCAGAATTCACGAGAAACACTTTCTTTAAAGGTTTTCCTGTCCACTGAATTCTGTACAAGTCTTGTGAGTGTTCACTTATCTTCACTGCTTGTAATTTATGTTGTATTTATCTTCTGTTTACACTTTGGGCTACCAAATTTACCATAAAAACCTTCAGTGAAAGTATAACATCTGTTTTGAATTTGGCACATTTTAACCAGTTCTCCAGTTGGTGTGCAGACAACACAGACCTTGAAGTGATTACTGTAGGCTGGCTTACAAAATAAATACGTGTTTCTGAGTGGGAAACTTCAGCTTACATGTTTATGTTGGTTGTACAGGCATATAGTTAAGCAAGGTCTGTCATATCATTTCCATTTCTCTAATCCATCTAGTTAATCCATCTAGTTAGCCCTACAGGATTTATATGTTTTGGAAATGTCCACCATTGAAATGTATACTTGCTAGTGACAGTCCTATTGTTCTTTGAGTCTAGCCACTTAGATTATCATCGAGGAGCTGAGTAGGGAGTCTTTTTTATCTTTCTGAGATTTTATTTTATTTCTTCCCAATAGGAGGTTCATGAAAATCGTGAAAAAAAATTCCCATTGACACCAATGTGACTAAAGTCAGGGGTGCAGATCTGGCAATAAGGACAGTTACTTACTGAATTGTTTTATTAACGCCTCTAAAATGCACCACACCACAGTCCACCCTTCCATGAACACCTGCCACCTTTGAAAGTGGTAGGACAGATTCACTAGTCTTGAAAATCCATTTGTAAAATGTTGCGATGGTGAAACTGGGCACCTCCAAAAAGCAAATTTGTGTCTGAACTCTTATGTAAATCAGTTGGTTCAGAGAGAATTAATAGATATATTTGATTTATGTATAAATTATTCATATATAAGGGGATAAAACAGGTATCCAAAAGTAATTCTGCGATAAAAATCACAGAATCATAGAATCATAAAATCATAGAATCACGGGTTGGAAAACACCTCTAAGATTATCAGGTCCAACCATCCACCCAATAACACGATGCCTGCTAAACCATATCCCAAAGTGCCATATCTATACGGTTTTTGAACACCTCCCAGGATGGTGACTCAACCACCTCCCTGGCCAGCCTGTTCCAATTCCTGACCACTCTTCCAGTAAAGAAATTTATCCTAATATCTAATTTAAACTGCCCCTGACACAACTTGAGGCCATTGCCTCTCGTCCTATCACTAGTTACCTGGGAGAAGAGACCAACACCTGTCTCACTACAACCTCCTTTCAGGTAGTTGTAGAGAGCAATAAGGTCCCCCCTCAGCCTCCTCTCCTCCAGCTCCCTCAGCCTCTCCTCGTAAGACTTGTACTCTAGACCCCTCAGCAGCCTTGTTGCCCTTCTTTGGACATGCTCCAGCCCCTCAGTGTCCTTCTTATAGTGAGGGGCCCAAAACAGAACACAGTACTTGGGGTGTGGCCTCACCAAAGCTGAGTACAGGGGCAAAATCACCTTCCCTGCTCCTGCTGGCCACACTATTCCTGATACAAGCTAGGATGCCATTGGACTTCTTGGCCACATGGGCACACTACTGGCTCATATTCAGACGGCTATAGACCAACACCCCATGGTCCTTTTCTGCTGGGCAGCTTTCCAGCCACTCCTCCCCAAGTCTGTAGCATTGCTTGGGGTTGTTGTGACCAAAGTTCAGGACACAGCATTTGGCCTTGTTGAAATTTATACAATTGGCCTTGGCCCGTCGATCCTGTCTGTCCATATCCCTCTGCAGAGCCTTCCTACCCTGAAGCAGATTGACACTCCCACCCAGCTTGGTGTCATCTGCAAACTAACTGAGGGAGCACTCAATCCCCTCATCCAGATCATTGATAAAGATGTTAAACAAGTAAGACCCCAAAACTGAGCCCTGGGGAACACCACTTGTGACCAACTGCCAAGTGGATTTAACTCCATTCACCACCACTCTCTGCGCTCAGCCATTCAGCGAGTTTTTTACCCAGCAAAGACTACACCCACCCAAACCATGGGCAGCTAGTTGCTCCAGGAGGATACTGTGGGGAAAAGTGTCAAAGGCCTTACTAAAGTCCAGGTAGATGACATCCACAGCCTTTCCCACGTCCACTGGGTGGGTCACCTGGTCATAGATGGAGATCAGGTTGGTCAAGCAGGACCTGCCTTTCATGAACCCATGCTGGCTGGGCCTGATCCCCGGGTTGTCCTTCACATGCCCCGTGAGCGTGCTCAGGATGAATCTCTCCATAATCTTTCCCGGCACCGAGGTCAGGCTGACCGGCCTGTAGTTCCCGCTGCGTCAGGAAGTTACCTTTCACACACTCCAGGAACCTCTTACTCTGCTGTGTTGTATTTCCAGCAGATGTCCGGTAAGTTAAAGTCCTCCACGAGAGAAAGGGCTAGCAATTGTGAGACTTCTGCCAGCCTCTTATAGGAAACTTAATCTACATCTTCATCCTGGTTGAGTGGTCTATAACAGACCCCCAGCAGGATGTCTGCCTCGTTGGCTTTCCCCCTCATCTTTACCCATACACATTCAACCTTGTCATCACAATAGTCGAGCTCTATACAATCAAAGCAGTCCCTAACATACAGTGTCACCCCACTGCCTCCCTTTCCTCGCCTATCCCTTCTGAAGAGCTTATAGACATCCACTGCAGCACTCCAGTCATGAGAGTCATCCCACCATGTTTCTGTGATGGCGACCAAGTCATAGCTCTCCTGCTGTACAATGGCTTCCAGCTCCTCCTCTTTACTGCACATGCTACGTGCATTGGTGTAGATGCACCAGAGCTGGGCCGTCGATCCCAACCCCAGCATGCCATGCCTGGGCTCATCTCTGGTGAGCCGGGTTATATCCCCTTCCCCCTTCAAACCTAGTTTAAAGCCCTCTTGATGAGCCCCACCAGCTCATGGGCAAGAATCCTTCTTCCCCCTTGAGATATCTGGACTTCACCTGTCGCCAGCAGGCCTGGTGCCATGTAAACCTCCCCATGATCAAAGAAACTAAAATTCCACCAACAGCACCAGTCTATGAGCCGTGAATTTATATATATATAAAAATATATGTTTATATGTATACATTTATATATATATAAAATATATAAATACAAGCAGAAAGGAAGAAAGATGCATGCATAGCAAGCTCTCTTTCCTGATCAACCATGTTCCTTTGCAAAAACATGCAGGTGTTCACCACATGAAAACAGAAAAAAACAAATTTTTGAGAGCATGCTCTATGTCTGCAATGAATTTAATGCCATGTCCATGCGCACCTGTTATACTTTGAAGTATTCTTTCTAGGAACTTTAAGGAATGTATGAAGATAAAAGAACTACAGCTAAGAAGGGATTAATAGACTTGCATGCAAAAAGACATAGAATCATAGAATCATAGAAAGTTTTGGGTTGCAAGTGACCCCTAGAGGTCATCTAGTCCAACCCCCCCGCAGCGAGCAGGGACACCACTAACTAGATCAGGTTGCTCAGAGCCCTGTCCAACCTGGTCTTGAATGTTTCCAGCAATGGGGCCTCCACTACCTCTCTGGGCAACCCGTTC
>Ga0065711_1006862_pt1 | contig 16260 bp, 9 predicted proteins | sample Hoacrofraction12_FD_59098 | JGI IMG/M metagenome (GOLD analysis project Ga0065711, IMG submission 59098) | Hoatzin crop microbial communities from Cojedes, Venezuela - Epithelial fraction 12 v2 (version 2) | ecosystem: Host-associated > Birds > Digestive system > Esophagus > Crop | place...
CTCCTTCTCTGAAGATATTCAAGACCCGCCTGGACAAGGTCCTGTGCAGCCTGCTGTAGGTGACCCTGCTTCGGCAGGAGGGTTGGACTAGATGACCCACAGAGGTCCCTTCCAACCCCTGCTATTCTGTGATTCTGTGATTCTGTAATACATTTACCCTTAGATTAATATTCATTAGTGCTTTCACTTTCCACTTCTCTCTTTCAAAGAACTAAGATTTATTCTGTTGGAACTAGTGCCTTTGAGAGAGACAACATTTATGAAATCCTCCAGCACAAATTCCCTGATGCCTCTTCTCCTCTTGGTGAAGGACAGCAAAGAATGCCCTGTCAGTAGGCAATCTTGGAGCAAAATATATGGAAATTAATCAGGAAAACAATTTTTTATTGTACCATATAAGCTATGACTAACTTATCTTTTATTGCATACCAATGTTCTTTCTTCACCATCCTTCAGAGACCCCAGGTCCCACTCCCTCAGTTCTCTGTTGTCCTTTACCTCTTCTGTCTTCTGCTTTGCCTGCTGTTTGGGTGGGGATGCCCACAGTCAAGGAGGTAGGCAGAGGACAGATGTGGCCTTTATGGGCATATTTTTGTCCCTTTTATGGGATTAGCATTTGCACACTTTCCATCACTGCACATTCGTAGCAACACCAGGAAAGGGTCTGACCACAGCAGGCAACACATTTCAAACTTTCAACAACGGTCTAAAAGCCAAATCTCATTTTTCACACTAATTCTTTGGGGAACATTATGGTTCTTCTCTATTGAAGGACCTACAAATAACTGCAAGTCCTCCCAGCATTCCAGACTGTGATACACACCAACATTGACATATTCACCTGAAGCAATGTTAATGATTTCCTTAACAATTGCATCCTGAGCCTCTTCATACTCTTCTCTGTTCTTTATATATTCGTCATTGACAGAGCTCAGTTTGCTGTGAACAAAAGCACAGTATTTAGAAGCTGTGATGTTCTGTCTTCACTGCTACAACCCCAAACTCCCGGCCTCCTCATTTATGAGTCAATACTAGTTGTCCCCATCTGTTTTAACAGCAAGGTTCAGCACAAGGACCACAAAGCAACTAATCTATGATTCATCCACACCAGGACATTAGTAGGATTAATTCCAAGTTGAAGATCACCCACAAGGGCCAAACCAGCAACTTTAGCATCAATGAACATATCATTCTTAAAAATCTTACAGTAGTTGTTTGTTGTAGACATGCTATGTGACAAGGACTTGATCTTAAAGATGAATTTCTGGTCATTTTGCAGCAAGATGTGGGACGTTATAGAACTAGCAGAGGAGAATTGCTGCTAAGCAACTGTGTAATTAGCCCAGAGTCCTACAACAGGCTTATCAGAGTTGAAGGAATTGACCTCTTTCATTTAGTAGAAACCTCAGCAATCTACTGTCGCTAAAAACACGTTGTAGTCTTCAAAATAAGATAAGCTGAAATCAAGAGAGAGTTTAAACAAGTGTTTATTCTTCTCAAGCTTGTCTCCAAACACGGAACAGAGTCTGCAGGCCTGAATACAAAACACAACCAAGTAGCGCACCCACACTATAAGCAGAAGTCAGCCTTGTACTTCTAGTACTGTCTACAGAAGCAACTATAACTTAACGAAGCAGAGAGAAGTCTGTTTTATTAGTGACCCATGGGCTTCTTCCCTAAGGGAAAGTAACAGATGACACTTACAGTACAGGTTCTAAGTACAACCTTCTCAGTTACAGAAAAACGTAACTTCATTATTACATTTAGATTCGTAACATATTTAGAACAAACACAAAGCTGTTAAAAATTTCAGGGATGTTTTGAAATATCACCCTCTGAGTAAATCTTAAAACAAAATGCAATTAACGTTTACACTTTGTTCATTTAAGTAAGTTGGTGTGAAATACACCAACATATTGGTTGGCGTGAACTAGTATGTTTGCCCTCCTTTTCAAAGTGAAGGATTTATTATTTATGGAAGTGAGTGATTAACAGAAACAGTCACTATTAGTAATAGCACTGGCTTGAAACCAGCCTTGCCCTGTAGGCAGTGCTCCTCATACATGTCTGTCAATCAAGATCCCTCTCAATAAACTCACTTCTCTGATGCTAACTCCAGCAGGAACTGTTACACGTAAAGCGATAGCAGCATGGTTTGTTTAAAACAGACTGTACGATGTACTAATCTATGCTATTTTTACCGTTCTGTATATAACACATGCAGGAGACTTAAAGACTAATCTTTCCTGGACCTGCCACTGTCAGACAAGGAGGAACTTGTCAGGGAGTTGAAGTCCAATTAGAGGCTGATTATTAGCAGCATTTCTTAGGGTTGATACTAGGCCTGATACTCTTTATGCCTTTATTAACAACCTGAACGATGGGACTGAACACACTCTCAAATGCCCTCTGAGCAAGGTTGTGAATACCACATTAACGGGAGCTGTCAGTACGCTTGAGGACAGGGCTGCCATTCGTTGGGATATCTACACACTAGAGAAATAGGTGGATAAGAATTTCAACACAAGCATATGCAAAGACAGACTGGGGTCCAAATGGCTATAAAACAGCTGTTCATAAACAGCTGGGGGATCCAGTGGACAAGAAGCTGAACATGAGCCAGCAGTGTGCTCCTGAGGCACAAGGCCAAGCACACATCGGCTGCACAAGCAAGAGCGTAGCCAGCCTGTCGAAGCAAGTGATTCTTCTCCTCTATTCAGCACTCGTGAAACCACACCTGCAATGCTATCTCCAGTTTTGTCTTCCCAGTGGAAGACAGACATGAAACCTGAAGCAGATGGCCACCACAGCAATTTGGAGCTGGAGCACATGGCATACAAGGACAGGCTGAGAGAGATGTCTGACCACGCTGAAAGAATCTGAAGTCAGCCAGGAGAGGAGAGACACCAGACTCTTCTTGGAGGTGCAGGGCAAAACAGCAAGATACTAAAGACCCAAGCTTCTACAAGGAAAATTCTCATTAGATCTGATTAGGAAAGTTTTCACAAAATGTGGTTCAGCACTGGAACTTGCACCCCACCAGGTTGTGAAGGACGCCTGGAGGATGGGCACCTGGGCAAGGCCTTGAGCTACCTCACCTAACTTTGCCATAGGATCTATTTTCCAAGGTGGCTCTGCTTTGAGTGAGGGGTTAGACCAGTTAACCTCAAGAGATCGCCTTCGACTTATTACCTGATTCTGCGTATACAACTTTCTACTTTGTTTGCTCTGGGTTAAAATAATAAAGTACAGAAAGAGAAGCATCTGATGACTGAGGTAGCCCTTGCTCTTTCTAAAATGCTCTAGAAGAGCTAAAAATTCAACAAAAAGTACAGACTTTTTGCTTAGCCGACCTGTGAAAGAACTGCTGTCCAGACAAGGAGACGCTGAAACAGCATCAATGCAATTAGCCTGAAGATTTAAATTTTTAAATAGCTTAATTTATAGAGCCACAGAATCGAAGTCCAATACATAGGTCCAACAGAAATTACAGTGTGATGTGGAAGAAAAAAACAAGGTAATCACCAACAAAACTGCCGCATGTCATATTTGGTGATAAACACAACTTTTCCTATTACAGCTTGTGAAAGTGTTTGTATAAACACTCATGGTTGAATGCAATTATGCTACTAGCTGCAGCTAAAACAGAGAAGTTAGCCCAAGTCAAAGGACTAAAAATAGCTAATAGTTGGCAAAGTAAACGGGGAATGTAGCTTTTAACAGAAACTGTATGACTACTCCTTCCTCAGTGCTAGTCTTGCCCAATATCTCAATCTGTGATCTAATTAAAAAGGTGAAAATTCAAGCCATTCAAGATGTAGGGAAACCTGTTTATCGGCATAATTATAAAGACAGGAACCATTTTGTTTCTTTCACAACAGGACTGGAAAACTATTGAGATGATCTTATACCTGTTAGTAAATTTCACACCATTCTTCTGTGTATCAACTATTCCATATTTTGAATTGTTACGGAGAACTTTTTCCTCCTTGCAAGTTATTCGAAAGTGATGTCCGAACTGTGAATTTGTCTCCAGTTTGATACTTTTGCCAGCTTCCAAACCTTTTACATGAAAAGAAAGTAAAACAAAAACAACTGTATTACCAAAAATCCTGCAGCCTGTGCTATCTCTGCTCACTAATCCTCAGTTTGTATGATGTAGCCTCTCTTAGACACACTCTTGTGTATCTGAGATACTTACTTTGGTTCTGTACAGGTATCAGAAACAACCAGAACTAACATAAGTGTACTGATTCATTCTCTGCTCTTACTTTGATACGCTCTCAAACTGCATATTCAAACCAGGTTCACAATTATTGTATTGCTACATATTCTCCAGAAACGTCAAAAATGTTCATAGCACACTGCAAGGACATTCTGTATCGCTGCTGTAAGCACAATACCTGTAGTCCTGTGAACATTTTACTAACACACACTTCTGCTGATCAGATTTCTCATTCCACCCCTACACAATTTTGCCTTTCTTTTCATCCAAATATTTTTATTACACTAGAAAAATCAAGACTAAAAAATATGCAAGCCCTTAAAGGTATAACCTAAAACAACTATGGTGTTGCCAGTTTTCCTTGCATTACTTGCATTAAAAATTGATATTTCTTTTTTAGTTGCTCTTTGAATGCCTGATTCATCAGCTGCACATGGAATTTTTTGCATAGGATAATCAATTCTATAAATATCTCATTTGCTTACACGTTACATTTTGCAAAGAATTTTGAAAGAAAATTAGCATGCCCTGAATGGACACTCAGGAGAGTGTACACAGAAAGGGGGGGGAGGGGGGAGGGAAGTTTTGATGCCTGTCCTCAAAGGATGTAAAACAGAACCACGCTTAGCCAAGAGTTAGATGAGTTACAGTTCTACAAAATGAATTCTGCAGTATCTTGCAACACACATAATTTCTGAAATATTCTAGAATGCCAATCTTAAAAAAAAAAGACAAGTTATAAAGCAAAAATCACTCAGTTTGCAACAGACTGTACCGTGACAACTAAAGTCACCTAAAACCAATAATAAAATAATACAAACATCCCTTAACTCCTCTATACCAGATTTCATCAGCTTATCTCAAAACACTTTACAAAGGAAGTAAGAATAAAAAGTAGTTTCATACCATACCTAGTTCTTTGGCTGCACTCTTTAAAAAGGATTGCATTTTTTCTTCCAATTCGTTCATCTTCTCTCTTAATTCTGTCAAATTAGGATCAAAAGAAGCCTTGACAAGAAATTCATGATTCTCCACCTAGGGAAAAATAACAAGAAAAAATTCATATGAACATGGGTAGTAAAAAAAAAAAAAATCACCTCTCTGATCATACACAGTGAAATTAATTTACTTAATCATTTATTCAATTTATTTTTAAAGACAGAATTTTGTAATGCTATGCTATTTGTGATAATCGGTGTCTGATATAACTACAAAACAAATATATCTCAAACACTTGTTTTCTCAAATAACATACTTTATACAAGCAAAATATACCAATTTAACAGACTTCTTTACTTTGAAATGGAGTTGTCTGCACAATTATTTGCATACAAATAACTGAGCAGTAGGCAGGGAAAAAAGGGAAGTCAGAGGAAATGAAGCTGTTATGTACATAATCTGTATGCTAGCCGGGATTTATGCAGCTAATCAAGACAGTGTAAAAGGATGGGACACTTCAAAACAAGAAGTCTTTGGAAACAGAAGTTTCTGAAACAGTAGTTCCTGCTCAAAACACATTCAGCAGGTTACAGAAGGAGCCCACATAGTATCACCAAAAATCCTACCCAATTTCAACCCAGTTATTTTGAGTTGAAAGGCACACACATTTCCTTCCAAGCTACATATTCATAGGCACAGATGAAGTAAGTTGTATTTCATCTTTTTCTCTCTCTTCCCCATGCTTCCACTGCCAGGCATGTGTTTCTGATGACCTTAAAAGCCTCAAGTAAATTTGCAAGCACAACTTGTAACTGCTAAATCAAAGAAATTTGATTTTTAATATGCAAACTTTTAAAGTTGACAAAATATTAGCACTGTTGTCCAACATGGAAACTAAGCACTGGACTTCATATTAGTAATATATATCATCTAATTAAGTTAAAAAAAACAAACGAAACCAACACTTTAATGAACCTTCCTCTAGTTGGGAATTATCTGCAAAGTTGTATGCAAAGCAGCTACAAATACTTTGCAAAACACTGAAACAAGATGGTGGTTTACATACAATTTCACTTTTACCCGCAAGCATACATTAGTAAGAGAAGGATGGAGAAGAGGAAAGGGAGGTTCACAGTTCCTTTACTCCTTCACAGAGAATAAAAGTATCACTCCAGAAAGCATTGAGCAACAGGAACAGTAACTGCAAGAGCCACCGCATACATCTTGTTCTACCAAGTACAAGAAGCACTTGAAGTATGCAGTGCATCAAAGCAATTTTAAAAGCATTAAACTGAAGACTCCCAGGCTTTGCAGCAACATGCAACAAAGACCTGGGAATGCAGTCTGGAGACGAAAGCCACAGGGCTTATACATTTTTAACTTGGAATGGGGGGGACAAATAAATTATCATATGAAGAAACTGCACATGATACTGCTTAATTAAAGGATTTCTACTTCATTCTGAGAATGAGCTGCTCCCAACAGAAAATCTGATCTTCCACAGAAGTTGCATCATAGAAAACTAAACTGCTGGTGCCTGTTTTCTTTGTGTAACTACCAACATTGCAAGGCATCTCACTCAGCCTGCCATTTTGGTTCCAGCTGTGTTTTGTGCAAACACACTGCAGTGGCATAGTTCTCCAGCTGCTTAACCAAAGACGTGGACTCCACAAAATAATGGATTACAAGATTTTAGAGGACCATCTTGAAACCTGGAAGCATTAAGAAAGGGGTATGAACAAATTCATTCCCTGTTACACCCCTGTTGATAGGCCTGCTTCCCCCATTCCCTTAATTCTGCAAAAAGAATGGCAATGAGCATTTTTGACAAAGCATACAGCAGAAAAGACCATTCCTGGTTTTGCAGGGCAGATCCTGGATGTGAAACACAAACTGGAAAGGCTGGGATGCAAACGCCACGCATGCCAGCCCTTGTCATGACTGGCCTCGTGAGACAACGAAGGTTGACAGTCAAGTGGAAAGTAATTTTGTTTCACAGCTTCAAAGAATTACTGGCAGCCTAGAATAACCTGCAGAAATCCCATACCCTCAGAAGGGTGGTAATGTTCCCAAGGTCCCATAACGCTCCGGCAGCCCCATGGGGCACCTAGACTGGCTGTCAGTTCCAGCCTTCACCCAGGCTGCCGTTTCAGAGATGCTGACCAGAACCAAAGCCGTGCCCTGCGCTTCCACCCTTCAGGGCCTCCTTGCAGCAGACGAGTGTTCATTTCACTGCACACAAAGGCCCACACATGGCTGGAGCTTATAATGTGCAAAAAAACCTATGTTACTGCCTCACCCAACACTCAGTTCAGCAGTCATGGGGATGGAGTCAAGTGTTCATGAGCTTGTTGCTAACTCCATTACAGCTCCAACAGACCTGTGATGACAAATGAACCCAGAGGCTGCTAGTGTGCAAGAAATAAATAAGAAACTGCTGTGAAGTTTCAGGACAGGAGCATTAAAGTAAAATTACTTCAGCTTCTGTTTACATTAATAGTCTGGGTTAGGAACTGTAGCAGTTCAAGAACTGGTTTGCAGCAGACCAGGCACCCCAGCCCCAGGGTAAGTGCCTGGTGGCTTTTCCAGGTGTAGATACCAAGTCTTTAGGACATTTAGCAGCCTACATCCCATCACCTCAGCCTGAAAATCTGAATTTAAAAATGTGTAAGATCTAGGCTTGAGGACAGCTTCTAACATACTGCGTTACCCACCCCAACTATTACAGTGCAACTCCTTCCTCCTTCAGGCCTCATGAAGTAACCATTAGCAAGCGACAAACTGCTCCATCTGACCACACGCTCCAAGTGAAAGCCAAGTGTGACCAAGTGAATAGAAAACATTTTAAAATTAAATTAAAAGCACAGCTAAACTGCTAAGGAAGTAAAATGATTATGGTTTACTAAAAATATTAATATATAAGAACAACAGGCACCCACAAATATATTACCCTCTAATGTTCTTCTCAAGCTGTGCTCCTCCTACAGCAGTATCTCCAATATAATTAGGTAAGTCACTTAAAGCAAACCTTTGCTTTTTTCTTCTGCAGCCCTCAGTGTGAAGATGGCCAACAACCTGGCAAGACAAGTGTTAACAGGAATGTGGAACACCACATACCCGAGTTCTTGCATTAAATTAATATTAAATTTGCTTCAGAGACTGAGGAACACAGACACATGGAACAGATTGGTCTGAACACTCTTGCTACCACCTTCACTCTGTATATAACCTTTCACTGGCAAGTCATGCAAAGGGTTATAATGAAAGCAAATCCCTTAACGCAGCATGGGTAAGAAGCAGCTAGCCTTCCCCCTTTTGCTCTACTAAACACACTGTATTTTTTTTAGCATAAGTTTTTGCTCAGAGCTACTCTGAAATTAATCTTCAAAGTATAAAATACTTCATGTGGTAGACAGCCGACTAACATCCCAGCACTGACAACACTTTGATACCTGTGCACATTTACTTTCATGAAGTAAGACCCAAGTGAGTCACACGCCCAAGGAGTGCTCAAACGAATGAGGTGACAGCAAATCGTCTGCAGACTGTGGGACTGCATTGAGCTAGCTAGCTCATCTGAAAAACAAGTCCTTCTGTAAAGGGCTGTGCTCTTAATACTCAAACCAAAATACTATATACCGAAAGCGCTAACAAAACTTTGAAGGTGCCCTACTTGAGGAGGAGGTTGGAGTAGATGGTTTTTCGAAGGTCCCTTATGATTCTGTGAAAAACAGGCATGGACGTGACAGTTCCTCAACTTTTATTACAGCTAGGTAAATGAATAACCACATCCCACACTTTTTGAACTCAGAAGTTTCTTTTCATCTTAGAATGGATTATTGACCTAATTCAGTTGCTATGACAACCTGTCCTTCTATCACACTCAGAACAGAGCTGGGTATTTCATTTGAACTCCCTAAAAATCTAAGAGGAACTTCAACAAGTCAAAATTAAAGTTTTAACATTCATATGGAGAAGGTTTATTCTCCTGGTAGAATCAGTATTGGTTTATCTGCAGCCATTTTTCAGTATCTTGAAGAGGAAAAAAACAAATCTGACACACCGGATTCTATTGGACCTGATCAAAAATAACTGACTTGTTATTCTGTTTAGAAGGACAACAAAGCATTTCTAAACTAGAAGCTGAAAAGAAATGTGAAGAGCTGGACTATGAAGGGTGAAGGCTAAGAACAGCTGTCAGTTTTAAAGAAAAGAGTCCCAGAGCATACAACTGCCTCAACAGATGGTCTGTAACTAGTATAAAGCTATAAATTTCTTCGTTAGCATATATCACAAATTACAGCAACATGTCAATCAAAGTCTTTCCTTAAACAGTAAAACGCAGCTGATGAATGCATACATGATACAAAGAGATAAAAAGCAGTGCTTCTGCCTTTGAAGAAAAATGCGCATGTTCAAAATTTCAAAGCCACTTCAAAAAGTTCAACACCTTGTCCTTACTACCACGCCCAACACATGGTTAGGCAGATCTCACATTTCTACAGCCAGCTGAGACTGACACTTACAACAATCCTAAAAGCCTCACAAGTTTTCCAAAATGACTGAAACATCTTATTGAGAAAGGAACATTAAATATGCTTCTAAGCGTGTACGTTTCAAAATGCATCTCATCAATTCCCCAACAAGTATAATGGGAAAAAGTGATGTATAAAACTCACTAAAAACCTTGGAATTGTTTCACTCAGTTAGGCAATGGTTAATGTTTCCACCTGTTCTAAGCATTTAACATTGAACAACGATTAATCAGCCCCCTTCTCCTTTCCGCTACAGATTTAAGGAACAGGAATGTTCCTTCCAGCTTTCTTTGGCCAATTTTTCCTCTGAAAAAAATGCCAGTTTTCCCCTGCAAGCATAGTCCTATGATCAGTAATATTTTATAAGCAAGTGTAGATGCAAGGCTAAGATAATTGTAGTACCTTTCTCTCTAGTGAGAAATGTCTTTACACCGGAAAGTAAAGTCAGTCTTTATACCCAAGTCAATCACTTTTCAGGGCGGCAACCTGTTAGTTATGAAGACTTTATCCCACCAAATAGAACCAAGTCTAATGAACTTTACAGAAGCAGAGAAATAACTAATAAACATATTTCCCCCATTAAATCCCTCAGGGGTCCATACTGGGACCAGTACTGTTTAATATCTTCATTAATGACACAGACAGTGGGATCATGTGCACTGTCAGCAAGTTTGCAGATGACACCAAGCTGAATGGTGCAGTTGACACGCCAGAAGGACGGGATGCCATCCAGAGGGACCTGGACAAGCTCCAGAAGTGGGCCTGTGTGAACCTCCTGAGGTTCAACAAGGCCAAGTGCAGGGTCCTACACTTGGGTCAGGGCAATCCTCAATATCAATACAGGCTGGGGGATGAAGGGATTGAGAGCAGCCCTGAGGATAAGGACTTGGGGGTACTGGGGGATGAAAAGCTGGACATGACCCAGCTACGTGTGCTCACAGCCCAGAAGGCCAACTGTATCCTGGGCTGCATGAAAAGCAGCATGGACAGCAGGTCAAGGGAGGGGATTCTGCCCCTCTGCTCCGCTACAGTGAGATCCCACTTGGAGTCCTGCATCCAACTCTGAAGCCCTCAGCACAGGAAAGACATGGACCTGTTGGAGGGGGCCCAGAGAAGGGCCACAAAAATGATCTGAGGGCTGGAGGACCTCTCCTATGAGGACAGACCAAGAGAGTTGGGGTTGTTCAGCCTGGAGAAGAGAAGGCTGCAGGGAGACCTTACTGCAGCCTTTCAGTACTTAAAGGGGGCTTCTAAGAAAGATGGGGACAAACCTTTTAGCAGTGCATGTAGTGGTAGGACAAGGGGTAATGGTTTTAAACTAAAAGAGGGTAGATTTAGACTAGATATAAGGAGGACATTTTTTACAATGAGGGTGGTGAAACACTGGCACAGGTTGCCCAGAGAGGTGATAGATGCCCCATCCCTGGAAACATTCAAGGTTGGGTTGGACAGGGCTCTGAGCAAAGTAATCTAGTCGAAGATGTCCCTGCTCACTGCAGGGTAAGTTGGACTAGATGATCTTTAAAGGTCCCTTCCAATCCAAACTATTCTATGATTCTATATTCCAGCTACATTCTAGATTTGAGATGTATCACAGTAACTTTGAAAATATGCAGAAGCAGAAAACTGCAGAATCACTTCCCACTATTAATACTGAGATTTCTGAAAAACAGTTTTGGGTAAACAGCATCCATGTACCCAAAGCATTTTTTCATCAGCTAGATAATTTCAGATAGTGGGTGAAAATCCTCTTGATATTCAACTTCTATAGTAATAACAGTCTTCATATATTCCACAGCTAAACTACCACTAACTACTTAATATAGATGATCAATTAAATTTAGTGAGTGTAGAGCAGATTGCAAAGTTCAGTAAGAAACTTTAATTGCTAAGTAAGTCCCCTCCCACACACCAGCCCATACCTTATCCATGTCCAGTGTTGTTTCTATCATTTCCAGAAACTTTGAGAAGTCAGAATAGATATCATTAAGAGGCGTTATAAACACTGCCAGCAACAACATCTGGTAAGCTCCTGTTAAGAACAAACAAGAAAAATTATCATTCAAAAAACCCCACAACTTTACCAGAATTCACTTATGCAAGATTAACAGCACAACTACATAGCTGATTAATTTTTATTATAATTGGTTATGATTATTTCACTGACATACACATATCTTTTCTAAAATTAGCATTATCCAATTTCTATTCTGATTAAGCTTGTACCTACTCTGTCATCTTTGCTCATATCTGGTGGTATTAATTCCCTTCTACTATGAGTAAACCTATAGGCAAACAACAGTTTGAAAGCAAACATTACCTATTCTTGCACACAAAAAGTTGAAATTGGCTTTACTAGAAAGTGTATTCGACAGCAACCAGTTTTAAAGATACAAAGTGGAAGTCTCATCATCCACATTCAAGAGTTTTTAGTTTTTCTTAATTCAGAATTACCAAAAATTGGAAATATTTGGTAGGTTACAATGTGGACATAAATAGAAACTGAGGCGTATGTTTTTCGGTTTTGTCTCCCTTAAAAACACACCACCTACTCTAACCAGATCTTTATAGTTACTGATTTTTCCACTAAACAGAAGTCATCAAAATTAAATTAGTCTTTTCCAATGTATTTTGTTAGCAGAGATACTCTGTAGCACCAAGTACAACTGCGTAGCACACATATTGGTTGGAAGTCCATAGAACACCGTAAGCACTGAATGCAAAATGCAGCTCACAGTTAACTTAGCATGCACAAGTATTGCTAATTTTGTGAAAGAAGTATTTTCTTCAAGTGTACAAATAAGCACCCATCCAGCAGCCAGCTGTGAAAACGCTCTGTCAGTAAGTGAATATTTACATCTTTGCAGCCACTTCAAGTTGTGATTTAATCACAGAAAGATTAGCATTATTGACTATATGATTTACACAAAATGCCTCAAAAAGAATCCAATACTATGAGCTTGCAGTCATCAGATTATGTACAGAAATACAGTATTTGCTTCTGCTGTTTACAGGCAAGGCTTTGCACATTAGCAGATAAACAGAATTAAGCTCCAGCTATTCCAGAGCCTCCCAATTTCTCCCCAGACTAGGGAAAAAGTCCTAATCCTCCAAAGCAAAATTTCCGTACAAATTTATTCGAGTCACACAGTGAGGATATGATTACCCAAGGGCATCTCTCTAGTCTCTCTCAGCACTGTAACTCAAGTAGAGAGAAAAAGGTTCGTTTGTTTCCTTTTCCTCTGCCTTTTTGCTTCCCCACTCCCCCAAGCTTTTAAAGTTAAAGCTCTTAACTGATTAGTATCTATTAATAGAGAAAAAATTACATGTTGTTGATAGATTACTGAACTTGTAAAAATGGAGACTTCTGCTGACTAAAAATATTCAAAACTGAGAGATCTGAAATAAAGTACAGCTTGCTTTTTATTCCAAATCTCTTGCTTGCTCTCTGCCACATCTTTTTTTTCTATTCCCACTCCTGTCAGAAAACACACCTAAACCAACCAAGAAAATAAAAGGAGGCAGTGAAGAAGGAAGAGACTAAAAAGCAGAAAAGATGTTTCATGTCCATTCTTCAGAGGGGACTTAGCAGTTCCCAGTGCACCAGCTGACAGAGTGCATGGCACACACAACGAGATGATCTTCAGTATTTTTGAATTAATGAAAAACGATTGTGCTTGAACTTAAAGCAGCAATTATAATTTATTTTCTTGAAAGGGGTAAGTAGGAAAGTTTAATGATACCTTTTGATTATTTAAGTTTGAAGAGCACATCTTCAGACATCATAGGAAGATGTCACATTCAAAAACTAGAAAATATTTATAAAGTAAATAAAATACTAATATATTTACATATATTTATGATGTGATTCAAACTTCTACATTGCAAAATTGATTTACACTTTCAATCCAACTTCACATTCAGTATCCAACACTTGAAGGAAGCAAAACAGTGGAGTCAGTGAACACTGAGTATTTATAAACAGTTGTATGTGTATGCTTTTCTTAAAAGCATAACACTTGGCATTAAGAGAATATGAGCAAGAAAGACCGTTGAAAAATTCTAAACTCCAACTTATCTTGCACCTGCATTCATAAACTTATATAAAAGACACATGATAAAAAAACCACTTTTGTACCTACTCAACATTATTAGCATGTAAGCTAACCATTGAAAGAACAATAGACCTATGTACCGTCAAAAGCAGAGATGCATATTGCTCACAAAGCCTATCTGCTCCCAGGTACAGAATTTTAATTCAAACCATAATTTGCTTACTGAAGCACAGATACATGTTTATTACCTGCATTAAAGACTTTACTACTAATACCATTTAAAACATTGTATAGAAATTAAAATCAAGCACCTATCTTCAAACTTGAAACATCTATATAGTTAGCTTGGCAGCAAATTGAAGTACGAAAACTAACACTATTCCAAGGGGAAACAGACAAATCTTGATGACTAAATGCACTTAAACTAGCCATTTTGATCGTACAAAAGGTCTTAGAAAAAATGATGAGGAAACAACAAGCAGAAATATGCAAATTGGGATAAAACATAGTATGAGTTTACTAGAGGTGGATCACACCTGTATAGCACAACGTCTGTCTGAGATAACTGACTGCCTAAAACAAAGGGAAATCTGTAGACCTAATATGGGCTCTTCTAAAGCATTCAACACGGTGTCACACGGGATGTTAAGATGCAAGATTCATGACTAATACAATGATCAGAAAGCAGATAAAGAGACCTTACAGCAGCCTGACAGTACCTGAAGGGGCCTACAAGAAAGCTGGAGAGGGACTTTTGACAAATGCATGTAGTGATAGGACAAGGGCTAATGGCTTTAAACTAAAAGAGGGTAGATTTAGATTAGATATAAGGTAGAAATTCTTCACCATGAGGGTGGTGAGGCACTGGAACAGGTCACCCACAGAAGTTGTGGCTGCCCCCTCCCTGGAAGTGTTCAAGCCCAGGTTGGATGGGGCTCTGAGCAACCTGGTCTAGTGGAAAGTGTCCCTGACCATGGCAGGGGGACTGGAACTAGATGATCTTTAAGGTCCCTTCCAACTCAAACCATTCTATGGCATGATTCGACGATGACTTGCAAAAGATGAATGAGCTGGAAGGACATCAGCAATACAGTTCCTCCAGGGCTCATGCAAGCATTTAAGACGTGTGAATTAATGATATTAATACACAAAGGCGACTGCTTATAAAATTCACTAACATATACAATGTGGAAGATACCAGTAGATGAAATTGGCAAAATAAATCAGAAACATAACTAACTGGCCTTGAAAACTGGGCTAACAGAAATGAAGTAAAATTTAACAGCAAGACGCTGCATTGACAGATACATGAATTTCCACTACCTGTAGGGGAATAATCAGCTGAAAATGCCAAAGGATGGAAAACAGCCAGGTTCAATCACAACATGGTTATAACCCACCAGTGCAACAGTCATGAAAGAACAGTACTGGAACATGCAATAAGAGGTATTTCCAAAAGCAGTAAGGGGGTATTCAAGCCACTGTATAAAATATGGTAAAAATACACCTAGAACCCAGCATACAGTTCCTGTATCCTGCATATTTACAGGCTTAAAATAAAGACCGTCAGTCTGAGATGAGGAGGAAGATGCTTCAGCAGCTTCTTGAAGACAACCATCTTGTAAGGACTGAGATTTTATGCCCCAGCAATTTGACTAATGATCAACCGCTCCCTTTTGCCAGCAATAGCAAAATTATTTGATGACTCAGAGTCCTTTCCTGTCTTATGCAGATTTCTTATGTCTAAAAAATAAAAAAGTCATCTTCACTCACTACCCCCTCTCCTCAGCTTTCATCATCCATAAAAACAAGCATCTCAACAAAGCAATGCTTCACACTGAGGGAAAGGCAATCACTGATGATCACTTCATAGTGTAGTTGCTCTATTCCCCCACAGCCATTCACAAGAAAATAATGTCCTGAAACTGTCAGATACTCAGAATTGTCAAAAATCTTTCTGACTTTCCATCTCTCTGTGAGTTCAAAGATTTTGTACAGTCTTTAACAGGAAAATGATCAGATCCAGTCTGAAACAGCCACATACATTCAAAATTACCAGACCATTCTTGTAGTTTAAACAAGGGCATACAAGTACAAAGAAAAATAAAAATAACACATTTCACCTATTTTTAATTATTTTAGACATACTGCTGATAAATGCCCTACTAAGGCCGACTGATTCACGTGTAAAACAGCAAGAACCTTCTGCAAGTCTATTAATTTTTCCATATGGTGAGCTTAGCAGTTTGCCTTACACAGCTTGCTCCTCAAAACTTCTAAAAATGGAATTGTTTTCCTACCCCAACGTTACAACAGGGAAACTGTTGATCCAAATGACAACAGAAAGAGAAGTCAAGACAGGAAACGAGCATTTTGAACGAATACCTCAGGTTAAGATGGAAATCCAAGAGCTCTGTGCCAGGGCAAAACCCAGCAGAGTCTGTTTGGAAAAGCCAAAGGGACATGACTGATGCAGCTAAAGCACGGCAGAGCTCGGGGCGGAGGG
>Ga0065711_1008102_pt1 | contig 16260 bp, 21 predicted proteins | sample Hoacrofraction12_FD_59098 | JGI IMG/M metagenome (GOLD analysis project Ga0065711, IMG submission 59098) | Hoatzin crop microbial communities from Cojedes, Venezuela - Epithelial fraction 12 v2 (version 2) | ecosystem: Host-associated > Birds > Digestive system > Esophagus > Crop | place...
CAGAATGGTCGGGGTTGGCAGGGACCTCTGTGGGTCACCCAGTCCAACTCCCTGCCGAAGCAGGGTCACCCAGAGCAGGCTGCACAGCACCGCATCCAGGCGGGGCTTGAATATCTCCAGAGAAGGAGACTCCACAGCCTCCCTGGGCAGCCTGTGCCAGGGCTCCGTCACCCTCAGAGGGAAGAAGTTCTTCCTCGTGTTCAGATGTTCATCTCTGGTACCTGCAGCAAAACCGCGGTAGAAGAAGCCGGAGCAGCCCGGTGCTGGGGCGGAGAGGTCTGCAGGCAGCTTGCCATCGCCCACCTCCCCCAGAAACGCTGTCAAACAGCTCTGTTGGGCAGCTGCCTGGTGGTTACGCGCAGCTAACGAAGCCGGAGGAGCCTGGAGCAAAACGCTCGGCGTGAAGCCTTCTGCCGAGCGAAAGGTCTGGTTTCCACTTCTTGCCCGTCCTGCAGCCCGAACCGAGAGGCCAAAGACCACGGGGATGAAATTCAAGCAAAAATCTGCGCCGGCGTGCCGTTTGCACGCAAAGAAAAAGAGTACCTGCCAGCAAGGTGTGTTACCTGGAGCCCTCCCTCTTCCCCCGGGGACTTTTGACCCCCTGTGCATCCCATGCTCTTCTCCCAGGCTGGCACAGCATCATCTGGGAGCTGTGAGGGGGGAAACTGAGGCAGGCTGGAGGCAGGGAGGGAGGGAGGGATGCAGATTTAGCCCGACCTCCTCTCTCCATCCCGGCTCTTCACGGCAAAGCTGTCCTTGCTCTTTCGGCACAGCCTGACGTGGAGATGCTCTTGGCCACGAGGCCAAAGGTACCACCTGATGGCACGCAGGGCTGGAGGCTCAGCCAGTGAAAACTCAGGAGGGGGAAAAAGCCTGGAGGTTAGATAGCCGGAGCTGCAGGCTTTTGGGCTCAGATGGAGCCGATCCCAGCCCATCACCGGCTGTCCTGGGCCGGGAGATGGAGGTGGGACCAACCGGCACCTGGGAGCCGTGCGCAGGGATGCTGGAGGAGAGCACTGCACACAGTCCTGGGACTGGGGGAGGAAACAGCCTGAATTCTTGGTTTGGAGGAGGCCTGGCAGGGCTTTTTGCACCCCGGAGGCCAGATCCTGCCCGCTCCGTGGACGGCAGCGACTCTGCAGCCCGCCCTGCTGGCACCGGCGTCGTTGCTCGCCCGGGAAAGCGGTGCGAGGCAATCAAATGCTGACCCCCAGTTATTAACCTCGTCGTCTTAATCACTCCGCCGGCCGCCTTAATTGCTGAGCAGGGGTGGGAGGACCTGGCTGCTTCCACCCGAGATTAACAGGCAGCCTGGCAGTGCCCTTCGGGGGGGGGCACGCCGCTGCTGCTCTTCCCTCAACTCACCCACTTACCCCCAAAAAAGGTGGAAGTGGTTCTCTCCCAAAAATACATCAATTTATCAGCAAAATTCAGGGAACCACCCCCATCTTTTCCTCCACCAGGTTAAAGAGGTGGGGGGGGGCCGGTGGCCGGGGGTGGGTTCAGCATCGCTGCCACTCCTGGTCCGCCAGCGTTGCCCAGTGGGATGCTGTGCTGTGAAGGCGCCGTGCCAGCTGCTGGGCTGGGAATGCCCTGTTCACAGTGGGAATCGTCTGTTTGGGCCAAAGTCGGTGGTTTTGGGCAACGCACGACGAAATCTTGCTGCGGGGAGGGGAGGCTCCGGCGCTGCTCTGCCTGCCAGCCCAGGGGGGCTACCATCAAGGACGTAGAGAATTGGTGGCACGTCCCTCCAGCTGCCTGCCTGCCCCTTTTTGCCTTAATTTTGCATTAAATTTGAACTAACCAGCCCTCTCCCACCTCCATCCCCACACACGGGACCGTTGCTCGCAGGGCATCACCTGCCTGCCTCTGGAGCCAGCACCGAGGCGGAGAAGCTCAGGGTCAAGTCCCCCGCCACGTGGAAGCTTATCCATATCTTGGATATCCACCATATCTTGGCCAGCAGCTCCTCGAGATGCCGCCAGATGTCCCAATGGCTCTTGCGTTCATGTTTGGGTGAATTTAGGCTGTGTGACCGGTTAAGAGTGCTGAAAAGCACGGTAGGAAATGCTCCGGCTGGAGGAGACTGAGGATGGAGCTGAGGAACATCAGCCCAGCACCCGGCCCACGTGTCGGTGGGGAGAAGAAGCGATGTAACGGCCCAGAAGGATGCGTAGCAGAAGCCAGAATGGTCTTTCTAGCTGGGAAGCCTCCTGGCTATACCCTCCTCATCGCCGGGCAGATGTCTGACGGCTTCCCCTGGGGAGCCGAGATGATGGCTTTGACTTCTCATTTCCTCCTGGCATGTTTAATTGCCTGATTTTTTTTTTTTCTCTAGGAGACAAGGGAGGAGATGCGGGCAAAAGAAGACAGATGTATGGAGAAGAGAAGTCCAGGTGACAGATTGAGGGATGCTATAACCACAATAGCCGGCTTGATGGATTGATAGATTAGACAGGGAATATAAATAGCAAGCATGGTTTATCTACCTCCGTTTTATTTTCCTCCTGCTTATCTCTTTATCTCTCCTGGTGTTATTTTCCTCCCGCTTATCTCTTTATCTGTCGAACCCGAGGATGGAGGAGAGGGGGGGTGACAGAAGTAGGATGGATGAGTTCATGTTAGCACTGCTTTTGCAGCAGGCAAGTTTTGCCAGCCGGGGAGGATTAGGAAGCGGACTCAGATCTGCACACCGCTATGCTCTTTTTTTTATTTCTTCTTTTTCCCCTCCCCCCATCTCCTTTTCCCTGCACCCTGCCCATCCCCTCCGCCCACACCCCCTGCTTTGGGGACACTGCGGGTCAGAGGGTTGGCTCCTTCCTCTCTCTGCCCTGTCCTCAGCCAAGAAATGGGCCAAGGCGGCGAGCTCCGCTTGTCTGGGTACGCCGCGTTTCCACCTGACAGCCGGGCAGCACTGCTGCTTGGTATTCCGGTCAGGCGCCGAGCGCAGCAGCAGCAGCGCCGGGGAAGGAGGGAGGGTTGCCGGGCTCCGATGAGCCGTCAGCTGCCAGCTCGCCTGTCCCCACCGCCCGGCTCTTCAGCCCAGCTCGCTGGGCTGGGCTGAGCAGGCATCGGAGATGCTCCCAGCTGTGGGGCTGCTGGGGGAAACCCACTGGATGCCTGCAGCGGGTGTAGCATGGGGAGGTGTCCAGGATGAGTTGTGCTTGGTTTGAGGGCCGTTATCTAAGGGGGTGATGAATGAGTAGGCTTTGAGGAGGTCAAGTGCCCTGTACTTGGCACTGGTGAGGCCACACCTTGAGTACTGTGTTCAATTTTGGGCCCCTCACTACAAGAAGGACATTGAGGGGCTGGAGCGTGTCCAGAGAAGGGCAATGATGCTGGTAAAGGGTCTGGAGAACAAGTCTGATGAGGGAGCTGGGGCTGTTTAGTCTGGAGAAGAGGAGGCTGAGGGGGGACCTTCTCGCTCTCTACAACCACCTGAAAGGAGGGTGTAGTGAGGCGGGTGTTGGTCTTTTCTCCCAGGTAACTAGCCATAGAACGAGAAGCAATGGCCTCAAGTTGTGTTAGGGGAGGTTTAGATCAGATATTAGAAAAAATTTCTGTACTGAAAGAGTTATGAATCATTGGAGCAGGCTGCCCAGGGCAGTGGTGGAGTCACCATCTCTGGAGGGGTTCAAAAAACATGTATATGTGGCACTTCAGGACATGGTTTAACAAGCACGGTGGTGATGGGTTGACAGCTGGACTTCATGATCTTAGAGGTGTTTTCCAACCTTAATGATTCTGTGATTCTGTGAATGAGGATACCAGAAGTATGCAGCAACCTACATATATGGACCAAGCAGTGGAGCTAGGACACAGCGGTGACTGCCATACCTGTCTGTGCAATTGCAGCTGGCCAGAAAGGGTGGCTGGGGTCAGATATCCCCTGCCTCTCTCGGTATCAGAGCTAAGGGTCGTCCAGCGAAGCTCCCAAGGGCCACACTTGACATGCCCAAAGAGGTGGTACATGCCGCAGCGGGTGACCAAGTCGCGGCACTGCTCACCCTGGGCCGTGGTGGGTGTTCGCCTGGGACCGGGAGGAGGTTGGACAGGAGATGTGGCTGGGTCGACACCGGTCCTTCCCACCAGCTCGGGGAGCATCTGCTCCAGGCACCTCCCTGGGATCCCTCCCTGTCTCCAGGCACATCTAATGGTCCTAATGAGCCATACCCCCGAGTTAATGAAGACCTGGGCAGGAGACAGATGGCCAGCCCACTCCTGCTGGCATCTCCCCTCCTCGGGAGGCTCAGCTAAAATCCAGCTGGTGCGGGGACACGGTGGCTGAGCACGTGCAGGAGCCTCCTTGTCATCCCCTCCTGCCACCCAGCAAGGGAAAAGCCAGGGCCAGAGATGACAGTAGCTGTTCTTTTCTTTTTCTTTTTTCCTCCCAGTTGTTTTTGGTTGCTCTTTTGCTCAAAAAAGGCATTTTTTAAAAAATATATTAAACAGATACATTTTACTAAGATGTCTCTTGGCTGGAGCCACTGACAAGAAAAGTCCCTCCCCAAATAAATAGGCTTAAAAAACCCCCTCCCAAACAAAACAAATAAATAAATACATAAATAAAACTTTTTTTTTTTTCCTTTTTCTTTTCTTTTAGGTTTCTTTCCTTTTTTTTTTTTTTTTTTTTAAAGGAATTGCAGCCCAGAGATCTCCGCTGGCATCTGTGGTGGCAGCATCCACGGGGCGGGTGCCAGGTCCTTGCCCACGCAAGGGGTGACGAAGCCTTGGTACCGCAGCGGGCACGAGGCCCCGGGGGAGATCTGCTGCATCTCGGGGGCCTGCGGCATGGTCCCTCCCCACGCTGCGTGCGAGGGCACGGCCGCGGGAAGGGTCGCGGGGGATGCGAAAGCGAAGGCGCCAGTAGAAACCTCTCTTAAAAAGACTACAAAAGTTGGGGCGCCGAGGAGACCGCCGCTGGAGGAACCTCATGGCGGGTTCAGCATCTGCTCCATGGGGGCCAGCAGCTGCCTCCAGCCGAGCCACATCCCTCCTCGGCCATTGGCACGTTCCCCCAGCCACCGGTGCTTGAGCGAAAGCCGCGCCGTGGGGTCACCGTGCTGGCATCGTCCCCGTGCTGGGAGCCAGTCTGTGCTGTGCGAGCCGTCCCTCCTGCATAGTCCTGCTGGTGTCCTCCGTTTGCTCGAGCCCTGTGTCTCTTTGGCCAGTCGCTGGATGTACCATGGAAGCACGCAGTTGGCACTAAGGTAAGGCCTTGATTTCATTTTTTTAGGGTGGTTATCGGGGGAGTCCTTTCTCCTGGCCGCCTCGCTCCAAGATCTGAGCAGCTCCTGGTGTTAGCTGCACAGCTTGCCCGTCTCCTGCTCCACCGCGTTGGGCAGCTTGGCGTTGAAGGCCCTCAAGGAGGACTGGATCCTTGCCACCTCGTTGTTGGCCAACTTGAGCCTGTGGCGGAGCAAGCAAGTGAAGAGGTCGAGGCGGGTTTTGCCAGGGGGTGACAACCTGTTCACCCGGTCCCTGATCTCCAACAGCTGGAGCATGGCTGAGTCCTGGGAGCCCTGGGTGTAGGGGTAGTCCAGCTGGAGGATCAGGTCCCGAATAGCGTCTGGTTCAAAGGGCAGGCTGTAGCCGAAGACTTGCAAGCTGTTGATTTTCATGTACCCCAGGTTCTTGGAGGGATCTGCCATCTCCAAGGGTTCGTAGTAGATTGTCTCATTGGAGCTGTTGTCCAGAGACTTGATGCGGCTCCGCAAGTAGACATGGACCGTTTCAAAGAAGGTCTTCCACTTGTTGCCCAAGGTGAGCGTCCAGTTTTGGCACTGGGCAGAGGCATCTACGTTAGTCCTTTCCCAGTCTGGGAAGCTGCCCTCATTGATGGGCATGAACCAACTCTCCGAGTGGCTTCCCCCGAAGGGGTTGACGTAGATGGCCATGACGGGCTCCAGCGTGCTGTTCTTGGTGAGGCAGATCTGCAGGGAGAGGGCCAACATCACGTGAACCAGCCCGGGCTTGTACTTGTTGCTCTTCAGGGTCAAGAGCATGCGCTTCCTCCAGGAGGGGTCAAACCAGTTCCCCAGGCGCATGTCGTTGCTGATGAAGATAGAGTGCACCTCAATGCGGCTGTCCCGTTTCTGCAGGAGGTACTTGAGCTCCAAGTCCTGCAGGTCCGTCTCCAGCCCCAGGTAGTGCTCCAGCGAGTCGGCCACCTCGGGGCGGCAGAAGCCCTGGGTGAGCACGTAGCCATGGTTGCAGGTCCCGCAGCGGGTGCTGTTGTCCTCGGCACAGCTGGCACAGGCTGGGCCCTCGCCCAAGGCACACGGTATGGACCCCTGGCAGGAGGGCTGGTCGGAGGGACACGTGCAGCTGCGGCTTTCTTCCAGGAAGGTCCCAGGCACGGTGGTTTCACTGCAGTAGAGGAGCGACTGCGCGCGGCTCCACCAGTAAGGGAGGGACCTGGTGGAGAAGAGATGCTTACATGGCATCTTTCGGGGCGTGACTGAATTTCCCTAGGGACGGAAGAGCTGCCCACCTTGTGTTTGTTTTTCTGCACCACTGGTGGCCCCACCATGAACCGAGCCCCTCTTTCCACCTCCCGGTTTGGACCCAACCTCTCAGGACCACATTCCAGAGTGATGTGGTCACCGCCGGGCATCCCTCCATCTAGGCGGGAGCTCCCCCAGCCCCAGCCACGGGGAGGTGGGTGGTGGGCCTGAGCCCCCCTCAGGGGTCCAACTGGTGTCCCCGGTGTGGGACCCTACCTCTCCTTCGGCAGCTTGAAGTGAGGTTGCCGGTGGCAGCGTTTGCTGAGGTTGAAGAGCCGCCGGATGAGTCGGTGGGTTTTCCTGGAGAGCAGCTTCAGGCTGGTGCCCAGCTGCTGGTAGCGATGCTGAACATCCAGGTCCATGGCCCAGAAGTGGGAGATGGCCGTCCTGTTCAGGAAACGGTCCCCGGGGAGCCTCTTCACCAGGGCCTGAAACTCCTCTGCAGGGGACAGAGATGGCATCAGCAGACCCAAGAGAGCAAGCGGTGAAGGTGGGGCTGGAGCCAACCACCCTCCGGCCGGGCTCTCAGGTCTTCATGGTGAGATGACCACCCTGGAGCCCCACCACCCAGCCTGGGCTGCTCCCAGAGGAGGGGCGGCCAGGGATGGAGATGCTTGGTGGGGTTGGAGATGCTTGGTGGGGTCTCATGGGTCTCACCTGACTCCTCGAACTGGCCGTGGTGGCTCTCCCAGGCTCGCCGGAGCTGCGCCAGGCTGCTCTCCAGCGCCTGGACGTCGGCCTCGGGGCAGTTGCAGCGGGGGAAGGGGGGCTGGCACTGGCAGCGGCAGTCGCTCCGTCGGCACACCAGCTCCCCGGCCGAGCTGCAGGCGATGTAGCTGAGGGCGGCCGCCACGAACCGCTCCCGTAGGTACGGGGGGAGCACCGTCTGCAGCCCTGCGGGCGGGAGGCAGCCCCGAGAGCGTCAGGGACCCTCGCGAACGTTGCCCGGGCGAGGAGGGAGCGAGCCTCCCCCCTCCCTGCGCTCCCACCCTCGCCTGGTCTTCATAGCAATTTGCCGTGGAGCCGCTTGTCTGGGCTCTCCATCGATCTTGGCTCCTCTTGGCAGACGAGCAACAACCTCATCCTGCCCGGTTCTGATCGTTTCCATCCTCTCTCCTCCCCAGCCCTTAAATTAAAAGCAGCATATCGAGCCAGCATCCTCCCCTACGCATCGTCCCCCCGCGCCACGAGCATCCCACAGTGGCACTTGCCCATCGCCACGTCCCCACCCGCCCAGCCCTACCTTGGAGCTGCACTTTGTTCTCGGGGCTCTGCACCAGGACAGAGCTGACCGAGTCCAGGTTGTCGTAGTTGCTGCAGCCAAGCGGCCCCGTCCGCGTTTCGGTCACCTAAGGAGGCGGGGGACCAGGGTCAGGGACATGGGAGGGGAGCCGGGGTGCGTGCCACCCCGCCAGAAGTGCTGCAGGTAACCCCCGGCCAGGCTCGCCGCGCCCCGCTCCCCGTCGCAAGGCGGTGCTCGGAGAGGAGAACTAATTGCCTGCTAATTGGCTCGCTGACAGGCGGCAGCCCTGCCTGCAGCCCGCTGAAAAACGTGCCTTCGTTAGCGCGCCCAATTTCCCATAAATAAGGCGGACGGCGAACTTTGCCCGCTCCACCATCCCCTCCCCAGGGCGTGATGCTGCTCGGGGGTCCCGGCTCGCTCCGAGGGGCTGCTGTCCCCCCCTGCTGCCCCCTCCCTCGCCTACCTTGATGGCAGCCGTGGCAATCTGGATGTGGTGGAGCCGGCGCAGCGTGCTCTCTCGGTCGATGAAGTAGGAGGCTGCCAGCTGGTGGAGGGTCTCCAGCGAGACCCCCGAGCTGTTCCCAGCCCCCCCGGTGGGCTCTGCCCTCCGGCTCAGCTTGCGCTTGTCCACAAAAATGGTCAGGGACTCCTCTCCTGGGGGGACAGGCGATGCTTTTGGGGGGCTGCTGGGCTTCCCCCCACTCCCCCCCCCCTTCTTGGCCGTCCTTCTCCCGCGGTGATTATTTTGCCACCCTGGAGGAGGGGGTGGAAGGGGGGGGAGCACCCGCCGGCACTCACCTCCCAGCGTGGCGGCGAGCAAGAAGTGGGTCCCATACTTTTTGATGAGGCTGTCGGTGATCTGCTGGGGGCTGGGCCGGCGTCCCAGCAGACGGATGTTGCGGATGAATTCGGGGGCCAGGGGGAGCGGCAGGCTGAAGAAGTCTTTCCTCTCCAAGGCCAAATTATTCACCTTCCAGCGAGCGAACTCCCTGCGGGAGGAGAGCGGCGGTGGGGAGAGGGTTCGAAGCCGGTCCAGCCGCGCCACGGCAGCACTGTCCCCAGTGTCTACCTTGGGGCAGGGGATCGGTAGGTGGAAAAACTCCCGTCGGGACCATCCCGACCTCCCCGTCACCACGGCGGAGGTGACCGACCCGCTACCCACGCTCGCCAGCTACAGATGCAGCCGGAACGAAAGCATCACCCCTCCCTAAGCCATCGATGGCAATAACGAGCTACGAGCGACGGAGATGACCGACATTGATTATTCAGGCACCTCCGGCGGGCATTAATCACAGGGCCAGAGCCTTTTCCAGCCTGCTCCATCCATCCTCCATCCCCATCCCTATCCAGGTGAAAATCTGACGTCTGGGGGGGGGTTTCAAGGTTTTAAGCATTGGCAGCGTTTTGTAGGAAGCTGGAGGCGCTGGGACGAGGTGGGGTTGGTGGTGGGTCCCCTCGTAGCCCCCCGAGGCTGTGACCGTGTCCCCCCCACCGGCCCCAGAGGGGAGCCCCCAGCCTGCCGCTGCCTCGGGCTGCCGATGTCAGCCTCATCTTTGGCATTTGGCTCTAATTAAAACCAGGCGGCGGCTTTCAGACAGCTTAATTAGGGCGGGTTGGGAAAGGCAGGAGAGGGAAGAAGAGGGAGGGGTGGATGGGTGCAAAGCAGCTGGGGGGCTCGGTGGGTGCTGGGTGGCCTCGCATCATGATTTTGGGGCTCAGAAAGTGGGATGCTGGGGCCAGGAGTGGAGCTGGGGGTTGAGGGAGAGGGGGATGCTGCCTCTCCCCTTCCACGCACGTTCCCTGGGTACTGGGGCCGGGAGGCCTGCACCAGTTCCCCCCATCCCATCCCACCCCACGGGCAGAGCAAGCCCCAAGGATGCTAGAGGGTTCTCCATCGTGGAGGAGGTGCGAGCCGTCTGCTGTCCCTGTGGCTGCTCCTTCCCGTCCCACCACCACCGGCAGCATCCTTGGAGGACGCGTGGCAGCGTCGGTGCGTAGGAAAGGGGCGAGGGGGGGAGAGGAGCTCTCTGGGGGGGGGCAGGCTGCGTAACAAGGCTGCCATCCTGGCACCCACGTCAGCTCCCCAGGGAGGCACCGGCCGGGCTTCGCTCAGCTGCTGGAAACCCCCGGGGTCTGGCACCAGCGAGGAGAGGAAGGGAAGAGGGCTCGTTAGTGGGAGGTGACAGCCCCAATTAGCGCCGGGAGGCAGTGGAGCGGGTTTCCCATGGTGGCTGTCATGGGGTGGCCCTTTGCTGGGGTCGGTGGACCGCGCCGCTGCCGAACCTGGTTCTCTGCTGTCAAGAAACCCCCTCCAGCATCATCCCCCCCGCGTGCAGCATCCCGCTGCCGCAGTCTGTGGGGCGACGGCACTGGGGACGTGCCGGGGGGTTGGTCAGGGTGGTTTTTCACGAGCCCCAGCAGCATCCCGGGCAGGCTCGGTAATTCGGTGTCTTTGTGCATGGCAGAAAGGCAGAGGAGCATCCCTCCGTGCCTCCCACCGTTGGGACTGATCTCATGTCAGCCTGCCCACCGCATCGCTCCTGACTCGGGGCAAATCCTGCCCGGAGCCCATCCCACCCATGCCACGAGCATCTTGGGGGGGCTGCTGTTATATTCCCCGGGAAAGCAGCATCTCGCACACAGCCACCCACCGCCTCCTCCCGCACACGGGGCCCTGCTCCTGCGGATTAAAGCAGGTCCGTCCCCGCTCCCCCCGCAGCCCCCCACCCCGCAGCTCCCTCCCGGGGCACCCATGGCCGCTCACCTGTAGATCCTATACCTGGTGGTGAAACCCTGCCGGTAGCGCTCCATGAAGTCCACGTACTCCTGGGCTCGGTAGAAGGGTCCCCGGTCGGTGAGGAGCCAGTCGAGGGGCGCCCGGCCGGAGGAAGAGGAGGATGAGGAGGAAGGGGTCGCGGGGGCGGCATGCTGCTGGGGCACCGTGCTGTCCGCCCCGCCAGCCACCCCCCAGCCACAGCACGTGCTCAGGGCCAGGAGGGCCAGCGGCCACGGGAGCATCGGCCGGGGCCCGTCAGCACGCCGGAGGTCCTGCCGCCCCATCCTGCTGCTGCCTGGCCGGCTTCTTCATTCTCTCACCCCGCAGCGATCCTCTGGGTCAGCCCTGCCCTGCAACGGCACCGCGGGGAGAGCGTGAGGTGCCAGGCAGGGCCAGAGCCGCAGGGACATATCAACCTCGAGCTAAGGGAGAGCGGGATTTGCTCTGGGGAGAGGCTGCTGGGATGCTGATGAAGGGAAAGCTGTGCTGCGGGGAGAGCCGCACGTCCGGCACGGTCCGGCTGTGCCGCAGGAGGGAAGAGTTTATAGGGTGAGGGTGCTGGCTGCTGCCAAAGTTAAACAAAATCCTGGCTAGTGCCTGTTTGAGAAATTTCTGGCTTTTTCTTTAGGTTTTTCTCTGCCGTGCATCAGCCCGGTGAGAGAAGCTTGCTTCTTCGGGGTGCCCGTGTGGCGGGGCCAGCGGGATGCCTCTGCGCCCTGCGCTTTGCGGATTCCCCTCACGAGCTCGTGCTGCTTGTTTTAGGAGAGGCTAAAATAATAAGCCTGGGGACCTGGAAAAAATGACCTTCTCTAGGTATGGGCTGAGCTGCTTGGAGCTGGTGTTAGACTTTGTGTCCTGCCGGTGGCTGAGATGATGGGTGGATGGGTGGGTGGATGGATGGATGTCCACCCCCAAGGCTGGCTGGGCTGATTCTGGTGGTGTTTTAAATGCAATTGGCACTTATCTCCAGCCAAGACCTTTCCGCTGCTGTAGCCCAGCGTGGCAGTTGTCTGTGGGAGCACAGAGGGAGCTTTGCTGGGAGCAGCGGCCCCGGGGCCAGAGCCTGCATTTGCCGGTGAAGGTGGGAGACAGACGGGGAGCTGCAAGGTCTGGGGCGAGGCGAGGTGTCCTGATGGGCAGCGAGAGCTGTTTGCCTAAAACCAGGGCCCCCATCACCGCAGTGCTTCCAGGGGAGGTGATTTTTATTCTGGGATGATAGCTGGTGGGGGCCTGGCACCCAAACGCTCGCCCCTGCCGAGCGCACGCCAGCCCCGCGTTCTGCTGAACGGGGCTTTGCCAGATGAATCATACGCGCTTTAACACGTATTACTATTTTTTTAACTTTTTTTTTTTTCTCCCTCTCTTCTATTTTTGAACCCGTAAGGGTGCACTTTGATTACGCTTTCTCAGCTTCTCACTCAGCCCTCGAGGCCGGGGCCCTGTTAATTTTAAGCAAAAGCTGAGATTTTCGCATCACCAGGTTGGGGGTGCCGGGGCAGCGGGGCAGGCAGGAGCAGCAGGCAGGGTTTTTTTCTGTCCCCCACGCGCTGTTTTTTTTCTGTGTGTCACCCTGGTTTCTCCCAGCCTTGCAGGCAGCCACGTAACACCCTGGTCGCTGCCTCCTGCTCCTAGCACGTGGAGTCCCCCATGGCCACGACGTGGCCAAATCCTGACCCAAAAGCGGTGTCGGGCTGGTTTCCTCACCCCACACTTCGAGTGTTGGAAGGGCCCTGAAATGTGGCAGGACCTGACGCTGGATGCTGCCGGAGCTGCTCGTGCACTGCCACGTGCTGAGTGATGGGTGATGGCTGAGCAGCTGAGGCACTTTGGCTGCTCTGGAATCCTCCCTGCCTGCTTCTTCCCTGCCTGCACCGGAAGCTGGCCCGGGGGGGAGCAGGCAGCCGGGATGCCGCGGCTGTCTGAAGCAGGCGAGCACCTTTCTCTCCTCCCCAGCAATGTCCACGGATGTAATTAAAATTGAGGTGGCCTAGGGACTGCAGGAGCACTCGAGGCTCAGGATTAAACCCTCCCGGCTCCTTGCCGTGGGAGCAGTGGGTCCCGCTGCTGCCCTGTATGGGGTGAGCCGGGGAGCTGGGACAAGCTGCCGTGCCCAGGAGGGCATGGTGGGAGCCAGGGCTGGGCAGCAGACCCTGTGGATGGTTTAGATGCTGACCATGGGCTAAGCCCTCTGTGATAGGGAGGAAAGCAGCACTCCCGAGGCGAGAGCAGCATCTTTCTAAACCCTGCTCATGGGAACGCTCTGCTTGTGGCATTGACAGTCTTGCACCAGACACCCCGCTGCCCGCCCCGAGGCATTCCTGGTGTAAATCAGGAGGACGTGGAAGCATCCTTCCTTTGATTCAAACCATGGAGGGGATGTTTTCTTTTGGGGGGGGGACACCAGCACCAGCACCAACCAGCCCCGTGCCACCACCACGCGGGGCACTCCAAGGCGCCTTCCCCAAGAGGGGCTCCCCGTGCTGCCCTTCCCCTCCGAACGCCCTCTCCCACCTCCCCTCCCAGCTCCGCTGCTCAAGGCAGCAAACCTCTTCTGGGCGACCATCACGGGGGACAGATGTTATAGGGATGGAGCCACTTCGGGCCACCCCTTCCCTTGGGCTGCGGTGCCCAGACCAGCTAGAAACCACTTCAGCCCGCTCTGCCGCCTTCCCCGGGGAGCTTATTCTAAGATTCACGGCTGAACATGAGACGTTTCCTTCTGGCCACCTCCTCTTTTACTACAGAGCAATGAAAATGCTCAGAATTGGGTATATTTCCAGCGCTTGGCTGGTGCAAACACAGCCAAGGTCCCCTCCTGGCGTGTGGAGTCCCTCACAGCGGTGCAGTTTCCAGCTTTGCTAAACGAGCTCTTATTTACACCTGCCTCTTATTTACACCGTGCATGCCGACACCTCGGAGCCTGCTCGGGGACGGGCGCTGACGCACGCCGGCATCCTTGCCAACAGATGCCCTGAAGCCCCAAGCCAGGCCAGGAATGGGTGAGCTGCGGCGGGCAGGAGAGCCTGCGCGGGGGCTGCATGGCGAGCTCGCCCCCAAGGAGCGGCTTCCCCCCACCGCCGTTCGCTGGGCTCATTTATTTTGCTCGTATCGATCGGGGGTGATAGCAAATAGAAATTGCGATAGCTCCTTGTAGTCCACACAGCTGCAAGGACGGGGGGGGGTTCTGGTTTTGTTGGGGGGCTGCTGCCGCTGCTCGGCAGGGTTGGGGGCGATCGGGGCGCACCTCCGCCAGCATCTTCCTGGGATGCTCTGGAAACCCTTTGGAAACGAGTAACCCCCCTTGACCTTACTACCAGAGCTGGAAATAACTTTCTAATCACTTTTCCTTGATCCGAAAGAATGAAGGTTTGATGAGAAGCATCTGACTACTCTTTTTTTTTTTTTCTTTGATTTAGGGTTTTGCATCACAAAAGTTGGAAAACTTCCAGCTTGTTAATTTTTTTTTTATTTATTTTTTTCCCTTTCCCCTTCTATAAAAACCTTCAAGCGAAGGAAGAAGAAGAGTGCCAATGCAAATATTCTTGGCAAACTTTCCCAGGGCTACAACCTCCTTCCTGGCCCAGTCGTCCTGATGTCGTTGCAGCCCTCCGCGTCCCCGTGCCTCTGGTGATGGCCGACGCACGGCCCAGACTCCGACTCGTCACCAGCTGCATCTTAAAAACGGCTTGTTGGGATTTCTAGCGATGCCCTCCCACCCTTGAGATGGCGGCGGGGCTGCTTCTGCCGGGGGGGTGTCTGCATCCAAAATGGTTCCAGAGATCGGAGGGAGGTTTGGATGGGGACACCCAAGCGCCCGGCGAGCTGCAAAAGCCTTTCCCTGCTGCCCTTGGGGCTGACCGAGTTCGATAATTAAGATGTTAGCTAATTGTCAGGGACATGAACATTGATTTCTGCCCTTCCATGCTGCGGGAGCGCAGCTCTGGAGATACGCAAAGTGCGAAGAGTGCGGTGGGAGGAGGCTGCAGTGGTGTTCGCTGGGAAGCATGGGACTCGGGTGGGCTCCAGCACTGCCCCGTGTAAACGCCGAGCCGAAGCCGGGAGCAAAAGCCGCGCCAGGCAGGGCGATACGTGTTAGTGGCCGCGCTGTGGGACATGTGCAGCCTCCGGCACCTGGTCCCCGGGGGGGCATGGCAGGAGCAGGGAGCGACGGGGATGGGTCTCGAGCTCCCCGTGGATGCCTTGAAGTGGGAATGAACGTCAGGCTTGGCGACTGAGTCACCTTCTCAGGAAACCTGAGGAAGCTTTATCAAATTAAGGTCACTTAAAAAGAGTCTGGGCAGAGGCTAAGTGCAGTTTAGTTTCTGAAGTGGGTTGACTCAGCTGAATCGCGCTTATGTGAATTCTCGTGGGCGCCCAGGGCACCTCTTGCCCTGCCGCTCGCGCTCCCGGGGACAGGCAGGGCTCAATCCTGCAGGATGCTCAACCCATTGGCTCCGGAGCCACCGCAAGCTTCGAGGGCCTCCTCTTGCCCTCCCTGCTCCGTCGCGGTTTGCGACGAGCAGCTCCCGGCGCGGTGCCGGGCTGGCGTCCGCACGCTCCCGAGGAAGCGCCGGGGCCTCATCGATCTGCGGGGGTAATTAAGAGAGCGAGCCAGGCACTGCTGGAGCGGCAGCGGCGCGGTAATCGCTGGCGAAGCGGGCACGGCGGGGTGCTGTCAGCCGCCTGGCACCCGGCCGGTGGAGACACGGCTCTGGCCAGCCAGCGTGGGGACAGCCACCTCGGAGCCTGCCCGGGCAGCAGCGCTGGGGATCGCACTGGTGGCTGCCAACCGATTCTCCCCAGGCTCCTGCGAAACCGCCGTCCGGTCGCTATCACCAAGCGGCTTTGAGCCGTTGGCTCCCCCCTCCCCAGCTCCTCAGACTGGTTTAAAAACCTGCAAGGCTCGGTGGCTTGGGTTCCATTTATTAGCTTTTCTTCACATCCCAAAGAGCAAAACGCTTGGAGGTGAGAGCGAAGGGAAAGAGCAGAGAATCCCAGGACTCGGGGAAGCTAAGGATTCGCATCAGCCATCAGATGAGACGAAGCCTGGGTGGCCGTCGGGGGAGACGGCGGCTGCGCGCGCCGCGTCGCAGCGGTGCCGTGTGTTCTGCCCTCTGGCTTTGCTCACCCGAGGCTTTCGCACCCACGGGCGGAAAGGCTCCAAAAAGAGCAATGTGCAAATATAACTCCCGCCCCCCCAACCCCCAGTAACAGCATCCCCCCGCCCCAGGCTCAGCTCTCGGCCCACGGCATCCCCGCAGACGGGTCTGTGGGGCTGGGGGAGAGCACCCCACGTGTGAGAGCATCCCTGCAGCCCCCCCTCCCCCCCCGACCCGAGGGACCCTGCTGGCAGAGCAAGCCGAGTCCCAGCCTCACGCAGGGGTGACAAGCGTCACGGTGGGCAGCGATGATGATGAGTAGCAGCACAGGGTAAATAAGGCGGTGCGGGTGGCTGGCGCTGGGCAGAGAACCAGGAGGAGATTTGGGGTGCCGGAGTGGGGTCACCCCCGCGTTTCCCCCTGCTCTCCAGGTCTGCGAGCTGCTGCCGAACCCTCCCACCAAAGCCTTTTTTTGGGGGGAGGGGGGAGGATCTCCGGGGCTGCCAGGGACCCTCCGGGCTGCCGAAGGAGGGGGGACACTGACATCTGCCGGCAGGTCCCACCGGCCCCGCAGCCCGGGCCGCCTCGGGGGGCAGCGGCAAGCGGGGAACCACACACCCCCCCCCCCCCCCCCCC
>Ga0065711_1010818_pt1 | contig 16260 bp, 15 predicted proteins | sample Hoacrofraction12_FD_59098 | JGI IMG/M metagenome (GOLD analysis project Ga0065711, IMG submission 59098) | Hoatzin crop microbial communities from Cojedes, Venezuela - Epithelial fraction 12 v2 (version 2) | ecosystem: Host-associated > Birds > Digestive system > Esophagus > Crop | place...
CTTTTTTTTTTTTTTTTTTTTAAATCTGTGCTAAGGTAGTAAATTATGCTGCTTTCTTCATTCTTGAAAAAGAAATTCAGATCCGACCAGCAGTCCCTTCAAGTTTAATAATGGGTATTAGAGGCAGACAAAGAAATACTAAACATTAGGGGCAGTATTTCTCTGGCATTCAAGTAAGTGGTATTTCTGTCATCAAAGAGCTACAGGACTTTAAGAATACATCTGGCTAGCATTTATGGCTTTCAGTAGCAATAGCTCAGGGTTGCTTAGTTTCAGCTTGAAAAAAATGATGCTGGGATTGTTAGTAGCTGTGAGAGACACAAAAGGAATCCTTTTTTTGTGGACAATAGGCCAGTCTGACAACGTCGGAATTACGTAGCTGGAAACAAGCAGCATGTTATCAGCTTCATGCATGGATGTAAGTGGACAATGTAAAAAGAGAGATTCAGTCTGCAAGATTTCTACCTTCATCATGAGTAGTATTTTCTTAGCAAGAACATCCATTTTGTCAGGTAATACCAGTAATATTTTTTCTCTGTGAGGTTCTTGGGAGCTTCTGTGATCACATCTGTGAAAAAAGCCATTCCCTGTAGCTGGGCTGTTGCTCGGCAAGAAGTTATTCTACACCATATTTTCTTTTAAGGGTGTGAAATGACATACTGAGAAGTAGATTACTGGGGATGAGCATTTCACACACCACCAGTAACATCTTCAACATGCAGAGTTCAGATCACGTTACAGGCATCATGCTCTGCTTTCCACCCACAAGGGACTTCTGGCAGCAATACATAAGAGAATAAAGTGAATAAAGAGAAGTGAATAAAGTTCCTGTTCTCTCTCCTCCTTTCTGAAAGACACCCATGGTACAGAGGATTTCATCATAAGGAGACATTTTTGATAGAAATATTAGAATTCTAGTTACACATCTGCTTGATCGTGGTTCACCATTCCTAAATTAGAAAATACCAAGAAATGAAGCGAGATGGCAGTAATAGTTGATCTCTGTAAAATTCTTTGGAAAACCAATAAAAAGAAACTTGCTGACAACTTCAGCCGCAAATGTCCTTGTGAGCTGTTACGTCTGATTTACAAGGCAGTTGTACAACATTCCCAAAATTAAAGAGAAAATGGGTGTTACTTCACTAGACTGATAATCATCTGTGTCATGCTGAGGTATGTGGCTCCAAGGTGAGTTGATCAGAATATTTTTTTGGTACTTTGGCATTAATGTGTGTCTGAAGATGGTATAAATTGATTACAGAGTGTGTCAGCCTGTATCTAATGACTACGGTTTGATAGTGACTCCCAATGCGTTAAAAAAAGAAGAAAGATTAAAAAAAAGAGAGGGGGAGAAAGGATACAGATGCCAGTGACACAGGGGTCTTACTGCATTCATATTTGCTATGCTTTTGTATTTTATAGTCCATTAAAATTATGGAGCGGACACTGCAGAAATACGGAAGCTATGAAAGATTTGAACAGGCCACTGGAGGCAGCTTGCTGACCAAAAGTCGCATCTGGAATCATGTTAGGAAATACATGGTGAAAGAAGGCTGTCTCGGTGAGGTAAGTCATGCACTGGATACAGGAAAGAAACATTATGTAGATCTTAGAAATTACACATGGATGGACGTGAGAGACCATTTGGGAGGACTTTCCTCCATAATTGCAAGAACATTCCATACATCGTATTTTTCTCATGGCTGTGCTCAGAGTAATTCTGAACAATTGAAATGATGCAAATTCCTCGTGAATGCTTCAGCCCTCTCTCTGAGCCCGTTTCCTGATTCATATATGCTTGTTCTTAAATTCACCTCTTTCGGGAGTACCCAGGAACGACACCCTTCCTTCCCTCCTTTTTTCAGCTGCTTGCAGACTAGCACATTTCCATTTATTCACCAGTTCTGCCATCCGTTCTCTTGTATCAAACTGTTTACACCAAAGGAAAGAAAGTTAAGAAAAGGCCAAGAAAAATAAGCGGCAGCCCAAGAGACTGATTTATAAGAAGCAGCACAAATGAAAGTGACATAAGTGAGTAAAAATGTCTGAAAGAGGTTGGCGTGTTGAGTTGGTTTGAGTGCTGTTTTTTCCTGACTTTAACCATCTAATGTTTTAGAGCCCTGTGCAAAATACTCATTTCCTATATTCAGGATTTTAAAAGTCCAGTTTGACTGAGTTACGTAGAATTGCTTGGAAGAGTCAGATAGAGTCAGATGAAATTGAATGTTTAAAAAGAGAATTCCGAATGAAAACACCAGCTGACACAGTCCCAAGACTTGGATGAGATCACTGACAGTGAGCAAGAGGAGTCTGGAATGGGAGATCAATAGACAAAAATTAGTTTCTGGGAAACTAGGCTTAATTAATAAACATACTGTTATTAGGAGAAACCGTTAAATTCATCACACCTTTTTGAGAGACTATAGTTTGACACTGAGACCAGACTTTATCGGTGTTTCTAAGAGTGAGGATACCAAACTACAGTTTAGAGCAAGCAGAAAACAATTACATTTTTGGTCTTTGCTGTGCTTTTATCTCCCTTTGCGTTCATTTTTGTCTTGGTTTGTCTTTATGGAAGCAGGATCCTATACCCTCATCAAACATCCTATGTCTTTCTTAATGAAATGCTTTGTTTCTTCTGCAATAGTATGGTTAATACAGCATGCTTAGTATGGTCTAAAATATTATGAAAATACTTTCTTCAGTTGAAAAGCTGTTGATATAGTTAGGTGGTACCAGTGGTTCAAATCTAAATGCTTTAGGATTTACCTTTCTTTCCTGCATCTTAAATAAGAGTTTTATGGGACTGATTGCTGTTGAAATTGAATGGTGGGTTTTTAATAAAGGGAAGTGTCATGCCTTTGATCCTTGGGTCCTTTTTTTGTTAATTTGATAGTAAAAAAATTTATGTTTGGTAGGTACTCTCCCTTGTGCTCTTCTGAACAGTACTATGGAGACTTTCTTTAGGCATTACTTGAAGGAAGAGATGCTTAGTCTTCAACAAAGAGTTTCCCTTCTCCTTCCCAGTTGCTTGTTTAAAAATTCCCTTGAAACTCAAATAACAATACATATCAATATGCATTTATTTCCTTCTCTCTCAGTTTTTCATTTAGATTACTAATTTTCCAAGAGAAAACAGGAAAACAAGAACTGCATTCTTGTATAAAACAAAACAATACCAGTATTTCAGCAGTATTTCAAGTCTGCATCATGCATCAGGAAACAAAGTACACTGTGCTTCCCCCTCTCCTTCATGTGGCTTTAGAATTGAAACAAAATGTTTCACTGTTAAGTGTATAGATACCCAGTGAATGTATTTGTGCTTATCTAATTTTTTTCAGTTCTCAGTAATGCCAAGATAATTGGATGTAGTTCAAGAAAAAAGCAATCTTCTCTAATTTTCTCTGCATTTGGTTGCCCCCCCAAGCCTAGTCAGTGTTACCATAATAAATTTTGCAGTCTCATATCTGCCTATCTTAACCCTCATGCTAAGCCCACTAAAGTTTGAGGTTTTGTCAGCAGCACGGGTGACTAGAATAGCTCAGCGGAATCAGAAATGTCTTTCATACGTGATTACTGGTAGTGAGCAGGAGTTGTGAAGAGCAAGGGACCAAAGAGAAACGCAGTACTGGAAGGGCCAAAGGAAAAAGCAGGAACAGGAGCGCGAAGAGAGCTCTTTGCTACCTGAACTCTCTCATCTTCAGATTGTGGTCCATCTCACGGAGGACCTGCTATCTCGAGCCTCAATGACAGTGGTGAATGGCCGTCCCACTCTCACTATCAATATCTCCACTGCGCGAGAGCACTGGCTGGAAGGGATGCTGAGACATGAAATTGGTACGAGCATGACATCAGTTCTTCAGCCAAAGGGGAGTACTTGCATGCATTCTTACTGATTTTTCAATGAAAGGCCAGGCACTGTACATATACAGGAGGGGGGAACATCCCTGTCTAAAGAACCTATTCTGTAGGTGTGCTGAAGGGAAGGAGAAACCTGTTTATCACTGCACCACATAGCAGAAGGGAGATAGTCCACTTGAGGATTTCTAGGGATCATGTAAATTAGCATTTTAGGTGATATCAGGAGCGAGCTTTTGAAGGGAGTCTACCAGCTAATCTCACCTCCTGCACCGAGGTTCACATGCCAAAGGAGTCTTGGAGCAGGCAAAAAGTGTAATCTTTGCAGATGGTGCTAGCCCAGAGGCTGTGCTCCAGGGCATACCTTCTGTGCTGTCACTGCTCAGGGACATTTTGTTCATGAGACCAACCTAGAGCTAGTCTGAAGTGAAAAAAGGGGAAACAAAACCAGCGCGACCGTTCAACCTCAGCACCAGCCGTTTCACTTTACAAATCTGCTTCTGTTGTGCTGCACTACTTGCAAATGTAGATGTGCTTTAGCTATAAAGAATTTACCCAGTCACCCTAAACTGGTGCAAGATTCGCTTGATTTTTGATTACATGAGGTTGGCTCAGCCCTGTGGAAAATTTCTACAAAGTTTTCAGTGACTTTGTTCTAGTTGAGTACATCAAAACTGGATAAACTTGGCTAGTGACTGAATTTCAAGTGAGGAATATGCCCTGTGATTGCCTTGAAGCACTGCTGTTCACATTGTAAGGGGACACAGCCTCCTTCAAGGCTGCAGTAGGGCTGTTGAATCACCTCCAAGAGACAACATTTCTGCCCCCTTACTTGGATTCTCCTTCCTTCTGTTCACTGCAATGCCTAGCCTATGCTGGAGGCATCCAGCATGTAAGATACTTTCAAAAATTCATGGTTGTGGATTTGGGAACTACAGTCCTGCTGGCATTTGTGCTCCTTAGGCATTCTGAAGAGTCCCACTTGCAGTCAGCAGGTGAATAATTGCACTGTGCATGTACCTCTGACAAAATTCTCTGTTGCAGACAAGGCTAAAGTTGGCACTTTTCCCAGTGCTCAGTCTTACCAGTTCAGAGTTCTGAAATGGGCATCTCCTTCCATATTTTGTCCTTTTTTTTTTTGTTTTTAATCATTAGATGCTGCTGTTCTAAGTCCCGTATTCCTTTCTTTTAAGGAACTCATTATTTTCGGGGTTTTAACAACAACAGCCAGCCTTGGTGCAACTGGAACGGACGTAGGAAACACGGGTTAAAGCCAATCAACCCTACAGAAGAGGGGCTAGCGAGCATTCACAGTGTTCTGTTCCGCAAAGACCCTTTTCTCTGGAGGGCTGCCCTGCTCTACTACACGGTGCATCAGGCTAGCCAAATGTCCTTCAGTCAGCTTTTCCAGGATGTGGGGAGATTTGTCAAGGACCCCAATACTAGGTGGGATTACTGCGTACGAGCCAAGAGAGGGTGGACTGACACATCACAACCAGGTGGGTTCCCTATTTGTCTGCTCTATTTTTGTACTGCAGGGAAGTTTTCAGGGTGTGCACATCACGTCACGAAGTAAAACCTTTGCAAAAGGGAGAAATGGGACTCTGCACTTTCTGAAATGAGGCAGCAGGGCTTCTGCTATTGAAAACAAGGCTGAAAATGCAGATCCATGAGGCTTTCAAACTGAGGCAGTAATGTATTTTTTTTTTTTATTGGAAGTGGGACTGTAAATGAGTGAAAAGTTCATACTCACAGTTTGACCTCCTTTCATGTTTATTACAAGACGTGTCGCTGCGGATAGTCACAGGCACCATCTTCTACGTTTGATTTCTTTCTCTGGCTAGTGGGTTTAGCCTTCTAGTTAATTTTGGGGAAGGTTTTCAAAGTCTGGGATATAAATATCTAGTTTTTTTTAAATAAAATTGTTCTGCTCATAATGGCTTCTGAGAATATGCCTTGAACAAACCCTGACAGAGTGCAATGTATCTTGATTCCTTTTAGGCTGTTTCAATAAGGATCAGGTGTACTTGGATGGCATCCTCCGAATCCTGAGATACAGGGAGTCCATTGATTTCCATCTCCTGACAGCCCTTGGGAAAGTGAGTGGGCTCATTCTTACCAAAGGGTACAGTTTTATTGTTTCAGCAAGCCTGCTTGTAAAGGGCTGCGAGCCATTGTGCTCTGATTTACTTTGACCTAGAAATCTCTGTTCCGTACAGCACCTTGTATTACATAGTGCAAGCTTCAAGTATTTTGAGGTCCTAAAAATTGCTACCAGCTTTTCCTCATTCCTCGCTTATCAGATTAAGATTTTATGGTTGTATTTCTCAGACTTTACTTTCCTGGCTTTACAGGGTGCTGCCTGATTTGCAGTACAATGGAGTGCCTTGGGCAGGCAGGACAGGTGCTGGATAAGGTGGTGGTCTTCACAGAAAACAAAATTAACCATTTGATGCAAAGAGTTCTTCATCTCAAATTCCCCTCACTGATGCCACCTCTGTCATTTGTCAAAAATCAGTTGGGTTTTTTTTCCCAAGAATACATGGTATTTGTACATTCACAGAATGTGTGTTGTGTCCATTCTAACTGTCATTGTTTGTTTGTTCTCAAAGCCATACTAAGAAGTGCAGAAACTTTGTCACACATCCTGAACCCAGTCCTTGGATTGCTAAGTTTTCACAGTTCATAAAGCAGGGTTCATACTCACATAAACCAGGATTCAAACTGATGTTGTTATGCTTTAGGGCTGGTACACCAACATTTCTGCCTACTTGGCAATCGGTGGGTGACAAAGGGGAGTGGCGTGTTAGGATAGAGGGGTTTGGTGCACATTTGAGGCGTTTTGCCTTTTAGTGTCAGAAACATCCGTATTGATGAGCAGAGCTATTTGGGTAACTGAACCAAGTTAGGAAGCTCTGAAAATAAAATCGCGTTGTCAAGTTAGTCTCTGCAACTTTTTTCTCTGAAACTTCCTTTTGCTTTAAGCCTGCTTAGCTCCACACAGCTTTTGCAGCTTCTGCCTGCTAAAATACTGAACACATACTGTTCCTGCACTGCTTTATACCTTTCTCTCTTCAAGGAGTCTGCAGGATTGGTAAGCCACTTCAGAAATATAGCAAGTCATTCCTCATATAATTACAGATTCCACTATAATCCATGTGGCACAGCATCCACGTTAAGGGTCCACAAGCAATTCAGCTCTAGCAGTGTGCTAATTTATAAGTGCTTGACTTTACAACTTCTAAAATCAAGAGATCTTAAAGTCTACTCGGAATGTTTTTGCTGCACACATCTTCTGCAATCAAACTGGAAATTTGTGTGTAAGAGCAGTGCCTGCTCTCAGCATCACAGATCAGTTGAGGTCTGCAGGGACCTCTCGAGATCACTGAGTCCAACCCCCATGCTTAAGCAGGGTCAGCTAGAGCAGGTTGCTCAGATCCATGTCCTGTTGGGCTTTGGAGTATCTCCACTGATGGAGAATCTACAACCTCTCTGGGCAGCCTGTGCTGGTGTTGTACCACCCTCACAGTAAAAAAAGCGTTTGTCTTCAGATGGAATTTTGTGCATTTTTACCTGTGCCCATTGCCTCTTGCCCTGCCAGTGGGCTCTGCTGCGAAGAATCTCACTCCCTCACCATGCCTTCCCATCAGGTATTTGTACACAGTGGTGAGATCCCCCTGAGCCTTCTCTTCTCCAGGGTGAATAGTCCCAGCTCTCGCAGCCTTTCCTCATAGGTCAGATGCTCCAGTGCCTTGATCATCTTAGTGGCCCTTCACTGGGCATCTTCCAACATCTCCATATACTCTCAGGAAAAACATGTCCTCTGACCATCGAGGAATATGAAGCTCGCCCTGAGGTCTAGCCTTTGGTTATTACGAGTTTATCACCAGGCTAAAGAGTGATTTATTTGTTTGTTTAGGGTGGAATAGGAAGATCAGGTTGTTCCAAAGGGAATATAATAAGCTCTGCTGGCCTGTCTTCCAGGTTAGAAGAAAAAGCACAGGATTTAAACATAGGGAAGCCCAGCACCTAGTGGGAAAATTTTCATTGCCTTTTGAAAGTTCTCAGTGTCCTTGTAACAAGTGAGTTTATCTTTCTTAGCATACCTACGTCAGGCATGTTTTCATTGCAAATACAAGAAAGATATGAACATAATAGGAAACGAAAGCAGTCAGCTATACTGCTGACAACAGATCGCTTCTGTGCTTTAGTAGGTAGTTAACACAGTTATAAAATGAAAGCACGACTTTTTCATGTGAATGTATTTAAGACAGAGCCATGCTGAAGCTTCCGTGTCTGCTGTTCTCATCCGAGTGCTGGAGATCTGGCTGATGGAGGCAGCCGTGCCTTCCTGACGCTTCTGACATTCCTTACAGTGTAGAAGAGGGCAGTGTGTGGAACCAGTACGCAGCTTGTGCACTTGAGCAAGCTGTTCAGCATACCTGGAAGTGACCAAGGAACGAGCCTGAAGCCTGAGAAAAGATGCTTTTGGGGAGGAGCAGTTTTAAGGCTTTGCAATAAAGAACCGAATACGGGAAGCACTGCAAAACATTCATGTAGTAATCGCCTACAAGTAATATTAAAGAAGAGACATAGAATGCAGATATTGGGTGCACTTCAGCATAACTACCATAGTTTTAGATAGCAAAAGCAGCAAAATGTCACCTACTATTGTGTTTCCCAAGAATGTGAACACATTACAAAGAGCCTGCCTAAGCCCATTTTAGCCTCAGTCTTTTTTACCTAGTGCAATAATTATAATTACATGTGATAAGGAAGACAACCTGTTGCCACGCTAGGATGAGATTATGTGTTTGATCTCCTCAGAATGTCAACTTTTATCCTTTTTCAGCAATTGCAGCGACTGGGGAAATACATCTCATTCAAACCACACCTCGGATCACAGATACTTGTTCCTTGGTTGCAGCAGTAACAGAAACCCTTGAACATAAATATGAGGGGAAAAGGGTCCTTTGTCTTTCCTTTGTTTGGGAGGACAAGAGGTAGAATTTCAAGCTGGGACAGGAGGGAAGGTCAGTATTTAGTCTGATTTGGTGCTGTGTCTCCAGACTGAGAGGAAACGGTATGATTTTGCATAGGTCCCCTGTGTCTACTTCTAAATACATTAATCAGGTGTAATGCCACACCATCTTCAAACAGCGGTATCTCAGTGACTTGAGTAAGCCTGCGCATGGATGTGTGTTCGTTTTTTTAGCCAGGATGCATCTTGTCACTGCAGCTAGAAAAGCATACATGCATACTCAGATGCAAATTCATTCTCTTTGCAGACTTTGTTTCCATTACCATCGATGAGATAGACACCCCGTGTCTGACTGCCTCTGCAGATCAGGTTTAGCAACCTGGATTAGACCCTCCTGTCTTTCCAGTCAGCCCTTCCATGTCCCTTACACATCAGTGGATCATCCATGCTCACCTTAATCTTTTCCAAATGGGAGCCATCACCTGCTAAGAGGCCAGGCTGTTTCTGCAGAGCCCTGACCACGCAGTACTCGGCTCCTTAGAAGAAACAAGGCGTAAAAACATTGGACGGAGCAGGCTCCACTCTCGAGCTACCAGCACAAACCTGCTGTGAGGAAATGGGATGTGCCAGTTAGTGAGTACAGCCAGGCTTGTGTTTTTGCCAGGACATATGCTTCTGTCTGTAGGGTGCCCAGAACACGCAGCTTGTAGACAAAGCAGCAAACACATAAATTTTGTCACACTGGATGGCTGCCCAAGGAGTGCTGTTCTGTGCTTGCAGGGCAGCTTGTGTAGCTATTGCACAGCCAAAGCGTTCATCCTTTCTGGACAATCATTCACAGCACCTTGAGCTACTGTGAGCTCAAGACTTGAAGTCCTAGCTCATAGAATCGTAAGACTATGGAGAAAAATCTCAGCTTTCATTAGAGAAAAAGCAGTAGGCTCTGTGGCAGCTAGAAAAAGTTTGAGAGTGTCGCAGCTATACCCAGAAGGCTCTGATGCCAAGAGGCGAACCCGGTCTCTGCCCTGCTGTTGAATGGGGGGAATAAAAATTGGGATGCTGAAGTGTTGCCCATGCTGCAGTTAGTTACTTACTGGAGGTACATTTCAATTTAGCTTTGCATAAGCATGTTTGCTAGTGAAAATGGAGACATCGGAGTTCCGGTCACCTGGCACCACGCCTTTCCCGAAGCCAGAGCCTGCCTGCTTGCTGTGCCACACCTGTCCTGCGCTCCCTTTCCAGTTCCTCAGTCTTTGGCACAGTGTTTTTTCCGTTCTCATGTCAATCTTTCCACCTCTTTGAGAAGAAACTCCAAGACTTGCATGTCCTCCATCCTTTCCCTCTCTATTCCTGCAGCTGCTGTAGGTCATTCTCATTCAGGTTCCTAGGGGTCTGTTCATGGATTGAATCAAAAGCAGAATCGGGAAGTATGGAGGCATTTGCTAAAATTACATTTTTTTTGCATCTTCCGTTGAGGCACGCGGTTACTCATGTTTTCAAAGGATTCTCACAAGCTTTTAACCCCCCTGCTCTGAAATCTTTTCTCATCTATGGAAGATAATTTAGAGCCACAGCAGAGAAGTAACAGGGCTATAGTGCAAAATTAATCCATGTCCTTCCTTGCAGATCTCGTACGAGGATGTGGACCGCCTGAAAGGATTAGCTGTGATTGAGAACATGAGGGTACCGCACTTTTTGCAAGACCATGCCCGGTATATGGAGCACTTGGAAAAGATCATGGAAGTCAATGAGCTGACTGATGAGGAGCTCCAAGGTCTCATAAATTAACAGTACTAGCCTGTCTTTCACATTCTCCATGCAACTGAGGATGTGGATCTGGACTTCCGAGAGCTTGCAAGAATGGACTTATGAGGGCTGGGGTGGGAGGGAAGGAAGGGTACCCAGAATATGCAGAATTAAGAAAAGTCCCTTTACGTTCCTTTTGCATTGTGATTGTATACTGATTATTTTTTTAAAGGGTTTGTGCATTTTTTTTAGATTTGGCTTAGGAATTCCTTTGCAGTGATCTGTGCAATCATCTGCTCTGTTTTATGTGCTAGGTATAGTGCTTGACACTGTCTTTGTAAGGTACTGCCTTTTCCCATCCAGGTTTAGAGGTGGAGGAAAGGAGAAAGAGGAGAAATTCTCCCTTAGTTCACTTGTGTTTGCCCTGTCTTTTGTCATAGGTTTCACGGCTCATAGCAATAGAACTGCTGTAGATGACACTACGTCACTGTCTGCATAACTTTTTTCCCATTTGGTCATCATTGCAATGAAAAAAGAAAGTCTGAAAACACAGTACACAGAAGCAGGTCTTTGTGCCATAGGATCAAAGATCTGTAATGCTATAAAATATTTTGCGTTTTTTTACTGGAGACTTAGCATTAAAAAAAAAAAAACAGATAGCTATTGCTGTTTTAATGACTGTAAGCAGGTAACAAAGTTATCCTCTTTATCCCCTCAAAAAGTTATACTGTTCCACATCTTTGTGTGTACAGTGCATGTTTCAGAAAGCTGAATTCTGGAAAAGGTCTCCCTCCTTCGAGGACAAGCATAGCATGTCTAGGAAGTTCAACATGGCAGCATTTTGGAAGAAGCATCGGGCAGAACTGTGATTTCACGACTTAACCTGTTTTAAATAAATTCCGGAACACGGGGACATGATTCAGCACAGCAGGCAACACCCACTTCTTCTGTGGGTCACCTGAGCCTACGGAAGGCCAAGTCACTTTTTGACCAGTACCTCCATACTGCAGCAAGCTTGAGCTTGCAGAGCTCGTTGAAGGAACAAGATGCGAATGGGGGGAAAAGAAGACTCACAAGTGCCCTATTCCTGTGTTCCACCAGAAAGGGCTGCACTGCTCTGAAGCAACCTTACCTCTGTTTTAACTGCTGGTGCTGTATCCAGAGCCAAGAAGAGAAAGCACCTTGCTGTAAGGCACGGCTAGTCACAGGAGAAAGAGCTTAGAAGGCGCAGGAGGACTTCATACGTAAACTACATCTTCTGATCCCAGAGTATTACGGAATTATTGAGGTGAATTCAGTTTTGCACCCGTAAGTATTCCGACAAAAGGGTTTTGTTTTGGTAGATGGCATTTTGCCAGGACTCCTCTGAACTCCTGGGAAGCAGCTATGGGGGGAGAGGCTGGTCAGGAACAAGGAGAGCCTCGGGCAGGGCTTCGGCCATTTCTTCCCCTTCTGCCTTTGCGCACTGGTAACAGGCCTGGCACTGGAGAAGGCGAGCAGATGGAGCCAAGGTTTCCTCCACACCATGTCTGCGCGGACCTGAGCGCTGGTATCCCTCCCTCCCTGCTTATCCCGTTCTTTAATGAAACGAACGGAACAACTGTCCCACCTTATTTTACACCTGGGACGTCACCAGCCATTACAGCAAAGTCTTCAGAACGCATTTTCTGATCCGTAGGAAAATCTGTGAGGAAAAGCTCTCGGTTGGCTAAGAGGTCTGAAGGTTTTTGAATAATCCCATAAAAGCAGCTGCCTTCTAGATAGTATTGCAGGTGCGTTTGCAGCGGATGGCTGGCTGACTGCTTCAAAAAAGAAAATGCACTCAACAAGCATAAATTTACTAAATCCGGTTATTTTCAAGGCCAGGACCAAGAACTGCTTGCAGCAGCCTTAATTTTGTATCGTCAGTATTGTTCACGAACTGAAAGACTTTCAGCCTCTGTACGCTGAAACAAAAGCCGCTTTTCTCTCCTTCCCCCCTTCAGACTGTCTAGTTTAATGGCTGGTAACTTCGCCGGCCCAGCTTTCTTTTAGAGCTGCGCCAAGTAGACATGGTGTCGCAGCAGCCGGACGGGAAGCGTTTGCAGCCACGCACCCCTGCGCTCCAGGTTTTGGCTCCTTCACCAGAAGCAGCAAGAAAGCCACGCACGGCTGAGGTCGCATCAAAGGCTGCAGTCAGAAGCAGCCCTTGGAGTGAACCGGGCAGGGATTGTTTGAGCTACGCCACGGAAAAATCTGGCTCACTCTGCTGATCCGGGGGTATGCGAAAGAGCCAGTTCTTTGTGACAGGGACAATTTTGAATGGATTTTTTTCTTACAGGAGAGAATTCCCTGTCTTTTTTCAGTGATTTCTATGTAAGCAAAGTGCTTTTCCCCTTCCCCCAGTGGTAATGTCTTATAGTCTAAGTGTATGTACATAACGTGTCCTTGAAACCAGGAGGCTGTGCTAAGTCACCCTGCTTTGCCACAAAATACCATGTCTGCAGCCCTTCATCCGACAGCCAGCTGACTCCTTATCTGCCCTGTATTCCTCATCACTACTACAGGCCTTTTTGCTTTACTCGAAGCCCTGCATCACGTTTTCTCCAAAGCAGCGGGTGCCATTAAGCCTCTGTTCTTTATTATTCTAGAAATAATAGATTTTCCTTGTGCTGCGTTGAAGTCTGGAAGCGGCCGCTGTAAAAGCAGCACTGTAGCAATAGGTGACGCTGTCGGCTTCTGTTTTCAGCATCAGATTTGTCCTTCTTCCTATGTAAAAATGTTTTGAATTTTGAAGTGTAGCTTTTGTAAATTTTCCTGAATGTTTTTTTTTCCCACTGTGAAGAGGCTGGTTGCTAAGTCATGATACTGAAGTTCTGTAATAAAGCGTATGGAGAGCAGCGTACACAGTTCCATCACGTCAGTGATGTGACAACAGCCTTCCGTACCAGCCTGGCTCAGTTGCTTTGCTGTGCATCCACCTCTCACTACTTCTACCTTATTCCCATACAGAAACCCGGTCAACATTGGAAAAGCCTCCCCGTTTCACCAGACCAATACTAAAAGGTGTTTTATACAACTTTCACAAATAAAGATAAATGAAAGAATGACAGAGACGCGAGTACTGGTGTTACACCGCGTTGCGTGAGAGCGTTGCTCTCATTCGATGGCATTGGCCCTGCGGCTACTGAGACATCCCAAGCTGTGGACGGAGGAGACGGCTTTCGGACGCCGTTCTGAAAAGCATCACTTGGGGCTGGAGTCAGGAAGGGTCGGTGGAAGTCGTACATCGGGTACGGCTGCCTGTGCTCTGTCGGCAGGGCTGGCTGCTCACGAGGAGGTTACGCACCCTCCCTTTTCCTAGGATATGGTCTGAGGCACTCTCGGAGCCACTTGGCTACGAGACGTTTCTCAGCGCCATCCATGTGGGAAATGGCAACTCCAAATGTTCTTCTTTAACACCTCAACCGCCCCCCTCTCCCCCGCTGCTTCAGTTCAGGACTCCTTGTCCCCTCTCACGCGGTGAAGCGCGCTTGCTTATCTCCACGGAGTCCTGGCACCTTGTGGTTCCGCGCCCTCACGCGCAAGGATAACATTTAAGGGTTATGGGTTCTTTTTAATAGGAAAGCTTTAGAAGTCATTAGCTGAAGTGCCTTGCAAGATAGCTAATTGGTGTTGCATTACATTCCCCCTCCCTTGCTAGCTAGTTCAGAAAACAGCCTGAAATCTCCCCCCTCTGCAGGCTCCCAAATCACCACTCTCCTCCCTCGCACAGTGCACCCCAGAGACCCCTTCTGCCCCGTCAGCAGCGTGAAACGCAACGCTCGAGCTCGGCTGGGCAGGCGTATTTCAGGACTGAGCAGATGTCACATTCGTTACGGGTGGTCTGCAGGACCACCGCAACTCCGAAACCCTTCTTCCAGCGCTGGAGTGCTGGGCTTGTGAAGCTGGATGCCCTGCAAGCAGGCTCAGGAGCAGCAACTCGAGCACCGAGGGTCCCCATGACGCTCCTGCCTGCCTGGTGAGGAGGGAGAGCTGGAAAGCGTTTATGCTAGAAACCAGGATGGAAATCTGACCACGCATGGAGTCGGGGTGGAAGTTCAGAGAGACACTGTCTAAGCCAAAAAAAGGGCAAAAGGAAACAGCCAAAGCAATTTTTTTTAAAGGAGGTGTTCATTTAAAATGTCTTCATGATTTTCATGGTATATTAGCACCAAATTAAGGAGTTATATGAGTTCTTTTCAATATGCAATTTAAAATGAGGTTGTGTATCTTTAATTTACAGAGGGGAGAAATCTGTTTTGGCTTCACTGAACAATTTAATGTAATTACGGACTTTTCACAACTGAAAGTCTTTAATAGATTAAATCTGGAAAATCTGGAGACTGAATTTTAAACCCATTCATTTGCATTGATTCAATAAAAAAATAAGATGCCATCAGCACTACCTTTCAAAGCACAGCCATGCCCTTCCCATTAAAGTTGTCTAAATTTCTTAGGGTGCCGCGGAAATGTTTTGTGTCTTCCCCGACCGCGTGGTGCCTCTGAGACACTTTAAGCTCCTTTTCCTGAAGTGTCTAAGGACACGCAGGGCAAAGTACGGCGTTACTTCAGCGCTTTGGATAATGAAGAAACCCAGGCTGAAGGTACAACCATACTGGCCACCGTACAAGGCAGGAAAGAACATGGATGGAGACCACACAGCCAGTGCTCGCGCAAGGGAGCTGGACCGAGTTGGATAGACATGGTTTTGAACAGAAAAAAATTCCTGTGTTTTGATCTTCCTTTGTAGCTTTCAGAAAAGAAGCTTTCCCAGGTTTGGGCAAGATATGTCACCACACACAGAGGACCATGTGGAGAAGCCTCCCGCTCTGATTCACTTCTCCATCTGCTCTCCCATCTCCATCCTTTCTCCTTTCCCAGCCCCTCTCTGCCCCATGCTCCTCCAGCTCCCAGCACCCTTTTCACAGATTCTATGATTCCATCCTTGCTCAGACATTTCTCCACCCTCCTCCTTCGGAACATCCATGTTGCAGCCATGTCCTAGACATGTATCACTTCGGGGAGCCCCCGTGCTGTTCCTGCCTGTCTGCTGGCATGCTCCCGCTATCCCCCCGCTCCCCATGCGTTTGCAATCTCTCACACGTCCCCTCCACCCACCCTGACTCTTTGAGGCTCCTTCACAGGTCCTCGACTGTCCCAAGAGCAAAGGAAATCTTTTTCCTTCTATTTTGAAGCGACAAGCGTGGTTAGGCATAGCTCTGGTCACACCTTCCCGACCCGGAGCCCTGCCTGTTGCATCGCTACCGTTCTGCTGCCAGTAGAAAGGAGCAACAGCAGGTCCCCAGCCTGGTGGGACAGGATCATTTCTAAGCACAAAGCATGGTGCTACAAGCAGACTTGCTACTCTCTCCATCCCAGAGGTGACAGACAGGGAAAAGCACAGTGTGTGTAAGCTGACCAGTACTGCCACCCTTCGCGTCACAGAATCACAGAATGTTAGGGGTTGGAAGGGACCTCTGGGGATCATCTACTCCAATCCCCCTGCTGAAGCAGGGACACCTACAGCAGGCTGCACAGGGCCTTGTCCAGGCGGGTCTTGAATATCTCCAGAGAAGGAGACTCCACAACCTCCCTGGGCAGCCTGGGCCAGGGCTCCGTCACCCTCAGAGGGAAGAAGTTCTTCCTCATGTTCA
>Ga0065711_1041289_pt1 | contig 16260 bp, 10 predicted proteins | sample Hoacrofraction12_FD_59098 | JGI IMG/M metagenome (GOLD analysis project Ga0065711, IMG submission 59098) | Hoatzin crop microbial communities from Cojedes, Venezuela - Epithelial fraction 12 v2 (version 2) | ecosystem: Host-associated > Birds > Digestive system > Esophagus > Crop | place...
TCCACAACCTCCCTGGGCAGCCTGTTCCAGGGCTCCATCACCCTCAGAGGGAAGAAGTTCTTCCTCATGTTCAGACGGAACTTCCTATGCTTCAGTTTGTGCCCATTGCCCCTTGTCCTGTCACTGGGCACCGCTGAAAAGAGTCTCTAACATCATGCTGTGAGCACCAGTCAGGAAGGCAAGGTGAAAGAGAGATAAATACTGGCTTTAGTGGCAGCTGAACCCCCATCCCTGCAAAATCTGCAGGTAACCACGTTCCATTCACTGCCATTCTCAGCAGGGTCACCAGCCCATCCCAGCCAGGCAGTAGCACGCTCTGCAAATCTATGGCAACAACAAAGTACTGAAATAGCAACTAGTTACTCTGCCATGTCCAGACTGCTGTGGTCTGTGCTGACGTTGCTGCTTTACGGCACGCCCTGGTTCAGCACAGTCCCATGGCGATGATACTCGTCTGCTGCTCGTGCAGAAGGAGCAACGTACCACGAGGCTTCCATACAGAGCTCCCATGCAGAGAGAGTAGCTACGGGCCTGCAGCCAGTCACTACGCTAGTGCAGAAATGGCATTTTCAAGGCCACAGTAGTGTAAAGGCAAGGGAAGTACCTCCACCTGCCAGAAAGAAAATACACATCAATACACAGAATTATGTTCTATGTGGGTGTGGATCCTGATACTATCAGTTGCCTCTTTTTCTTTCTTTGGCAATGAGAACAAAAGTGAAAGACAACAGTTCTGTGTCCTATCAGTCTAGATTTGTCCAGATCTGCCCTTCCTCGGCAGACACCTTTAGCAGCAAGTAGGTTTGGTGAAGGGTCACCCTGTGTATGCTTCGCTGCTCCAAAAATATGTTAGCAAACTGATCTCTCGTGACCCAGGGTCCTCCTCAGAATAGTTGGATTATGTTTACAAAGTGAAGTAAGAAAGATGATGGTTGATCAGAGTAATATAAACTATGGCATGGAAAATGAATTTTGAATGAAATGCACAGATAAATCATTTATCCTCACCAATACTCTCTCTGTGTTTCTTATCCCGGTAATTGAGACCATGTGTTGTGCTGCAAACAATAACTATGGGAAATTACTCATGATTCTTCCTTCATAAACTTGGGAAATGAAAGTGATGGGAAGTATGATCAGCTTAATTTTTTTTTTTATGTTAACAGCTCTAAATTATTAGGGTGGGAAGAAAATGTCAATAGAATATAAAAGTGCTTTGTATAGTGTTCACATTTGCTCATACTTTCAAATCCACTGTGGCTTATTAGTTCATGGGAAAAATGACAAAAAGGAATAAAACCCAGAAAATGAATCCAGTATCAACATCTTGCCTCTATAGTAACAGAGAAATTGTAACTTGTGGGTAAGAAGTGACAATATTAGGAAATGTTTCTTGGGCAGCTGTGGTGATTAACCCCCTCCTTCCCCCAGTGCCTCCAGGTTCCCATCAGCCTGACACATTCCTACAGACTGAAGACTGCCCATTGCTCTGTGCTGCTCCTTGTACGAGCAGCCTGGAGTTTCAAGAGTTTATTGCTCAGCTGTTAAAAATTCTACCAGGGCTGAAACTTGACAGAAAAATGTCTCCGCCTGGGAGGAGTTTCTGTTCTGAGTTTGGTTTGAATTAGTTCAGCCCTTTTCCGCTTGCAGCAGGACAATGGAGCAGGATTCCCTCTCTCTCCTTCTTTCTTTCTTTTTAAATAAAGTGAAGGTCCCGCCAGGGCAGTACACATGGCAGGCGGCACTCCAGCCACGGCGCGCTCTGCAGCTGTGGCACAGGACCGATGCTGGCCGCTGCAGCAGTTTCCCTGCCCTGTGCAGGCCAGGCATCGTCCCTTCGCTTGCACGGATGCTGGCTCAGGCGGTGGCTTGTGCCGCCTCTGTGCCGAGGCTGCTGAGGGCCAGCTTGGCCGTGGTGCAAGCTGGAGAGTCCGCCCTTGCTGCTGTGGCTCCAGGGACCAGCTCACTGCGATGCAGAACCACCCAGGCCACACCTCCACGGGGCTCTTGGCTTCTCCCAGAGCTGGCCGGCATGCCGGCATCAGCCCGTCCTGCCGTGGTGGAGGCACAAGCCAGCCCCGCTCGAGCCCAGGCTCCCAGTGGAGCACCTGGTGGGAGGCTTCCCAGATAAAGGGCTTGGCCCAGGGAAGCTGCTCTCTGCAGACCTCGGCCTGAGCCAGGGGATTCATTTCTAGAAGCAAGAGTGCTAGATCTGTCACACTTCTGCACGGGCTGCCTGCAGGGCTGGTACATCTATTACAACAGTCAATGCTCTATGAATGGAGCCCGGCCCCACCAAAGTCAATGGCAAAGCTCCCACTGAGTTCACTGGAACAAGCTTTTGCCCCTGGGATCTCACCCATGCTCAGCACAGCCATCCAAGCTCCAGTGAGGGAAAGGAAAGCAGAGCGCAGCGAAGGGCCCTGATGCTCCCTCAGCTGAGCCTGGGTCCTGCTCAGCCAGATGGGCTGGGAATACCCCCGTGGCAATACGGACAGGCCTGGGTGTGAGACGCTAGGTGTTGTGCAGCTGAAGTGGCTGACGGAGATACTTCGGCACGGAAGCATAACTTTATAGGTCAGTGGAGTTTTGCCCTGAGCTCTCAGAGGGCCAGAGCAACAAATAAATAAAAATTTCTGTGGATTGAGAGATGTCCCACCCGCCCAGGAGCACCTTGACCCTGTGCCAGCAATCCAGCCTCCACAGTCACTTCTCTGCATGCCTTTAATTGACTGAACAGCTACTTAATATCATCCAGAACCGCTTATAAAATTAAATGTTATTAAACCTAAGAGCAGACTCATAATACTTGCCAACACTTGTTTCAATAATGATGCTATGCGTGCCACTCCCCAGATCTGAGCTGTCACTTGAGAACTCAAATGAGCCATAACTTCACCTGTTTCAGCCACCTATAAATTCGGGCAGGTTCATTAGCTGGACCTGACACACCATGGCATATTCTGTCCAACTCTTTTACAATGATTTAATTGCTTCCTGCTGGTACACTTTCCCTTCACCCCAGTATATATGATCGCTGATGACGATATTTTCGCATCTACTGGAGAAATGAACAAGTAAGATCAGCATCTTATTCCAGAAAACAGAGCTAAGGAAGTTAATTGCTGCTACTTAACAGCAGTTTCACTGGTTTCTGCTTGTTTTGCCAGCTCTCCCATACTTTACCATTTGCTAAGCTGACCAAAAGTTTTTCTCCATTTTTACCGTTCAGGCAATTTTTTTCTTTACCAGCTACTTTAGAGTCACCCTCCCACTGATCACAGGTGAGATCATCTCTAAATTACACTGTGGGATTTCTGATACTTGGAGTTCTTTCAACACTGATACTGGTGTGGGAGTTCAAATCTGAAATAAGAGCAGTCTATCACTCTAAAGGCATGGCTTGTACATGGATTTTTTGGGTTTTTTTGATGCCTAGGAAGAACCAAGGTTCGGTCAGGTGTAGTCCCCACACAGACGGAGCATCGGTATCAGCTCCTTCCCATTTGCTGCAGTCTGATGCAGGTGAAGCTCATACCGCATCCTTTTATTTGTGTGACAACTCACCCAGCCTCTCCTCCACTGCCTGCTTCCCTGAAGGGCATATATGAGCTCAGCAGCTGGCGGACATCTGCGCTTGGTTCAGTCTGGCTGAAGCTGACCGGTGGCTTTGCACTTCTGCTAGAAGACATTTGGGTGCACATACAGAGAAAGTGACTGGGAGTATTGAAGTTAGCTCATGGCTACAGTCACCGTGAAAAAGTTCAACCATACAGCACTTGGCACAATTTCAATCAATGCTGTATGAGGGGCTCCTTTCCACTCCTCCCTCTCATTATAGAGGCTAATTAGGAAAGTGTTTCTTACTTTTCTTTTTTTCAACCTAATGTGCTGTAAATGTCCCTTAAAAAAAAAAAAATCCTTCAACCACCTTGTGAGTGATTCCAGAGAGGTTTTTACTTAGAGACAAATACATATCAAGTTGGACTCTGAAAATCAATCCATTATTTTTATTTCCCCTTTTGCTGCTTTGAATGTGGAGCTTCTTTCTGCTTTTTACAGTCATTTCACAGATTGCTTCCTGACATTACATGGCATCAGAATCATTGCTCTGGGGAATGAAATGGTGCCCCAAAGTATGCCACCTAGCCTAGCACATGAACTCCTTCATCATTTCCATAGTACCTGATCTCTTCAGGTCAGAAGAAGCAGGTGGCATAAAGCCAAGTTTCTTTTCAGGAAGGATAAAAATATAAGCTGATCTATTAACTCTCGGTACCACATGTATAAGCACCAACCAAAAGGCATTTGCTGCTTCTCTGCAGAGCTGGCAGGAAGAGACCCTGTGTCCACAATCTGCTCTGGGACCTGATTTGACTTTTTAGCCTCACCTGATCTTCAGGGTATTAAGACAGAAAATAATATCTATGGATGCCACCTACATGGGTGGGAAAGTGTGAGATGTGCTTATGGCACTTGGAGCTTGAGGAACTCAAATAACTAAATGGTTTATTTTGATCAGCTGTATGAAATAGGTCTTGCTGGCAGCTCTGAAGTCTAGAGGCAATCACAAAGTGGGTGGGAGTGGGGGGTTAAACAGAAAGAAACATATTCTACGAAGTCCATAGTAAGTACATGCAACCCTTGTGGTCCTGTCATCTCTGCCTGATTTGGGAAGCTGAATGTGTTTATTTGCTCATCTCAAGCAATAAAAATATCTTTGTCCCATAGAGTGGCAGTCCAGTGGTGTTAAAAAATTACCTCTTCCAAAATTAATTCCTTTTTTTACAGATGCCGCTAAGATGAGTTGTAGTTGTAGACTGAACAAAGTCACTCTAGATGGAAGTATGAATACCGTTTTCAGATTGATAAGATAAAATAACGTAGTGAATACAACAGTGAGCTGGAGATATAACAATGCTAGGACTAAATTCTTCACTGATTTCTATGCAAATCAAATAGAAAGATGGCTGGTATTGCAATACCCAGAGAAGGATGATCTACTGTAAAATAACTTCCTAGCTTTGATTTTTATGGTTTAGCATTTAGGAACATCTTTCAGAAAGCAGATTGTTACAAAGAGGATCAGCGGCCCTAGCAGAGGGTTGGCAGACTTTCAACGAACTCTCCCTGCAAGTTTCCAGTCAAAAAATTCAGACTGTCTTTTATTTTGCAGTCATTCGTCTGGTATATCCAGCATGATACCTAAGGGTTGTTTTTAAAATTTTGTAGTGCAAATCTTTTCTGCTTGGTACAAAAAAATCTTTATATAACCTTGGGAAATTGCATAAGCAAGAAATGGCTGTTAACAGCTGCAAATGTTTATGTGGCTCTCCTGTGCTGGAGGACGCTGGCAATTAAAGATAGTTAGCAGGAGACTGGCTGGTGTAAGCATCTGCAGCTAATAATTACAGCCTGATCCCGTTCTCCTACTTTCTGAGGATGTGTAGTATTGTTAAGCTGGTCTGGTGAGCAAAACACGATCGGTGTGTTTAGGATTTTGAGCTACGGAAGAACATGTAAGTAGGTCTTGTTTTCTTCTAGTCTAAGCTGTTGTTATAGCTGGAGCAAAGTCTCTCTTTGCAGGTTATGAACCAGTTTGGTTGCTAAAAGACTATGAGAAATAAGCAATGAGTGATGTGAAGCCTAGGTTTAAGGAGCAATTCAAAAGGCCATTCTAGCTTAGAAGAAGACTAATCTGATTTTCTAAGACTGCAATTATTTATCAGGAAAAGCTTCATTTTATTAGTGAGGCATGCAGGGGGCGAAGCAATGGGTCTTGAGCATTGCTGCTGTTTGGTTTATGGGCTGAAAACACCAAGTGAGAGGGAGTGATATTCAACCTGAGAATATTTCTCAGCCGCACTAAGGCGAGCAAGGCTCTGCAGCGCTGAGTCCCCGCTGCTCTCCCGTCCCTGGCCCGTTCCCTACAGCTAGGGAAGCACCAGCGGTATGAGCTCTACTGACTGATTTCACAGCGCCCTGATGTCTATCTAGGTACATCGCTGCAAGTTAAAGGCTCGGATTCCCTGCTCTCTTTGTACTGCGCATGGCTGCCAGATGGGGATTTAGTACTTTACTTGTGTGTTGATAATTAAAGTGTTTGTGATACTAAAGGACAAATCACCCTTCCCTGGAAATTAAACACTCATGCTACAACCTCCTGAGCCTCTGTGAGTATTACATTAGTCAATTTGTGGCTAGCCCAGTAACTCGATAGTGGTGAATTATGTCGTTATGTGGGAATTCTGGTTTTTTGGAACAGGCTGATGTTCCCAAGCTCAGGCCCAGAACTGCTAGGGTGTGTCATCTGTGTGATGCATTTAGTGGAAAGAAAAAGCTGCAATGCCACAGTCTCTAGTGCTTTCTGGAGGACAAAATACAGCAGCAATATTACATTAAGGTAAGACTGGGAACAAACAGAACTGTTTTGCCACCAAGAAGTCTTCTCTGTTGTGAGAGACTGATGGGGTAAACAGGCTTTCAGTTGATGCTGTGCTCAATTACCTGTTTTACTAATGACTATTTCAGGTTTAGAGATGGTAAGTCTGAGAGTAGATTTGTGCTGACCAAATGTCCTGTCTGTACCTTCAACTCCATGCTTAAAAGTTTTACAGAACCCAATATAGGTCATTGGAAAAGATTATCTCATTGTTGTGGGATAATGAGTGAAAGAAACTAGTCCTGACTTGTGGCAGAAGCAAGTCTTAGTCCTAGTGTCCACTTACACTTGTACTGGATTTAGTCGACCACTGGATTAAGAGTAACTACCAGAATCTTAGTCCAACACCCCCATGTCAGTCCAGACTGAAGGAAGGAGAGGCATGACATCTGACAGCTTAGACTCAAAATATTTCTCTGACATCTGATGACCTAAGACTCAAAATATTTCTCTCCATTTCCCCTAGAAATAGTTTTGCTCTTAAATTCTAGTCTGTATGCCACTGATATCAAGAGTCAGTCTCTCACTGTATTTTTGGAAGTTGCAGCTACCTTCAGTACTTACACAAGTCTAGTACTTCTTCATGCTTTCTAATGCACTCAGACTTCAAATTTACTCTGGAAATTAGGGAGAAAACTGGATTGTGACAATCCAAGTAATAATCTGCTGAAGTCATAAGAAACATTAAAGAAGATACCAAAGTGGCTTTTAAAAGTAGCAACTTATTTGTTCTGAAGTGCCAGATTCTACTCTGCCTTGCATACCCGTGCAGTTTGATTCACTAAGTATCCGGGATGCTGGCCTCTGTGGACCCCTTACAGTCAGCTTTCAGCTCCAGAGAAGGTTTCTCCACAGGGCTGTTCTGCAGCAGATGGAAAGGTCTGGAATCTAATGTACCTTCCTAAGCCACGTAGCAGGGTACATTTGTGTGAGTGGGTCCCCCTGAATTACAAGACAAGTAATGGTGTTGGGGTTCTTTTATTTTGTACAGCAAAAACCATGGCTTTAATTTTATGCTTATTGATGTAAGCAAACACACACACTTTGTAAGAAGTGTTTGAATTATTGTATGGCTGTGTCCAAGGATATCATATCAAACATGTCTTTCAGAGCCAAGATTCTTGTCCAAGAACCCACCCAAAACTTTACTGTATGAGGTATGAAGCAATAATGGGACCCACTGATTCATCACTTGATGAAACCAGGAGTGCCCAGTATTGCCCAACAGAAGGCTACATAGGGCCCTGATGAAGTGTTTCACTCGCATAAAAGGGAACAGATGTAGCCAGCCTCATGAGAAACAGAGCAGTGACCTGCTGTGAGTTCCCAGAGGGCAAAGTTTCTTTTGGATCCGAGAAGTTGCTCCAGCTGAGTCAGAATATTCCTCTGGTGCCACCACGTCTCCGCAGGCCAGATTGCCAGATTCAGATCTGGGTGGCCATAGGCTACATTCCACCATGTTTCATTTAATTACTGTATTGGCAAAATATCTTTGGACTTTGCAAACTGTTGGAAACCTGACTGCTAGCTGAGGAGCTCTGCTCTATGGACCATCAGAAACTGTTCACAACCTGGTTCTGCCCTAGAATCTAGTCATGTATCTTACACGGAGAACCAAGCCTTGTCACTTTGCCCAAGTTTTGGATGACAAGAAGCTGCGAATCTTCCTGCTGTGCTTTGAGGTATAACTGTAATTGTGTTTGGCCCAGAAGCCACTCCAGTGGCAACAGGGTAAGGTAGAAAGTCCGATCTTTCAGCTGAAGAATAATTGTGACAAAGTGGCTCTTGTGAGCTTGTACCAGTCTTAACAGCAGGATGTGCTGTAGTGAAGAGGAAGTAGCGTTCTGACAGTAACAGACTAGGTGAAGAACAGAGAAGAAATACTGATGTGTTCGTTGCTGAACAGGGATTCCTGGATTAATTAGATCCAGTAGTTCCCCCGTTCAAGAAAGATGAGGAACTACTGAGTCCAGCAGAGGGCGACAAAGATGATGAGGGGACTGGAACATCTCTCCTATGAGGAAAGGCTGAGGGAGCTGAGCTTGTTCAGCCTGAAGAAGAGAGGGCTGAGAGGGGATCTTGTAAATGTTTATAAATATCTCAAAGGTGGGTGTCAGGAGGATGGGGCCAGACTTTTTCAGTGGTGCCCAGCGGCAGGACAAGGGGCAACGGGCACAAACTGAAGCACAGGAAGTTCCATCTGAACATGAGGAAGAACTTCTTCACTCTGAGGGTGACGGAGCACTGGCACAGGCTGCCCAGGGAGGTTGTGGAACCTCTTTCTCTGGAGATATTCAAGACCCACCCGGACAAGGTCCTGTGCAGCCTGCTATAGGTGACCCTGCTTTGACAGGGGGTTTGGACCAGGTGATCCCCAGAGGTCCCTTCCAACCCCTACCATCCACAGATGGATGCTGTAATTCCTGCATCTCCTAACGAACTAAAGTCTTCAGGCCAGACATGGGAGCTTATAAATCCAAACAATATCTTGGGTAAACAGTACAGTTATGCACTGTATTTCTTCTGCATTGAAGTAAGCAGCACGCTGGCATCCATTGCAGTTACTATGGATTGATGCAAGTGTTTCAGTGAATCCTGTGTTAAGGGCCGGAATAAACCAAACTAGCATGATGGGGCATGTTTCCATTGGCATTCTTGGTGCCTGTCACCCCATACTAGAGTTGTTTGCTCAGTGGTGTTAGTTATTCTGAGTTCCAAACCAGAACTTTATTAAAGCTTCCAGGAAAGTAACAGCACTGTGATGTCAACAGGGCCTTCAGCATCAAAGCCACAGAATAAAATTATAGATTGAAAAGACCCATTAGGTCATCTACTCAACCCGTCAACCAATGAAGGATTGTTCTCTGTGGTGTGCTTTTTCCCTTCTTTGTCTGCACCAAGCCAAAGGGGTTTCCACAGCTTCCCTGGGGAGACTATGACATAGCTGATTAGTTCTTGCCCTTAGGAATAACAGAGTCTGTGAAATGACAGAAGTATTCTAAGTTTCATTTTGATGGAGAAAAGGAACTCTGAGAGAAGGACCCTGAGTCTTATGAATATACTGTATCTCAGATGTAATTCTATATTAATCACTTCTTGTATACAGATCATATGAGGCTAACAGTGTGTCCCACCCCACAGCTGTCTGTCGGTAACTATTACTTAGAAAGATTTTGTCATCTTTCAGTAGTAAGTAGTGCACAAACGCTAAACAATTGCATTTCACTCGGCAAACATTCAGAATTCGCCCTAACTAGTATTTGAAGTGTTCTATCTGACTCTCATTCCTTTTAATTGTGCCAAAGTTCTTTGGCATTTAGTGATCTGATGTCCCAGAAGCCCGTAAAGATTAATTCCAACATATTTTCTTTAGGTGAATTAAAAACAGTCAACAGATGTTTTCTAAAAACAACTGCATTTATAGATGGAGGACTCTTGACAGCTATTGATTTAAGACTTTGAAATGTTTTCAAATCCCTTGGGCACCTACTGTTGTCAGTCATAACTTTCTGACATCTTGATCTCTTGCAGGGAGATGCTTCTGGCCAAATATATGAATGTGCTTTTTGACCTTGGGTATTGGGCATTAACAAACGGGAATCCAATTATTTTTTTCAGAGGGAGTAAAACGCTTCCACAGCTATTCAAACATGTAATCCTTTGACTCTTGTTGAAGGTCTACGTGCATGTAAACTGTTGGAAGTTGACGAAGATAGTTTTAAAGCATTCTCAGCGTTCTCATGAGGGCTGTCTCGCTTTCGCAGTTCTCAGCCACTTCAAATTATATTTAGCATGCAGGATAACCTTTAAAATATTAGTTGTAGAGCTATGGAAGGCCATGATTAGTACCATTTTGTAATTGTTTGAGTAGTGCTTCACACAATGAGCAAGGATTCAGAAGAGGCCTTTGTCTGACTGCCACTTTGTCTATGGGGAAAGGGGGGAAATCTGAATACCCAACATGTCTTTGCTAGCAGTTGGATGTCATTTTCTTTTGTCTAGCACTTGCACAGTGCCCTGTGTAATGTAGGAACATAATAAAGCTTTGCCAGCAACAGCACCAGGCTTCATGAACATGCACAGGCCAGTGAGACTATGTACTGTACTTTATCGTAAGGCAGCAGAAGAAAAGGCAACTTAATAGACTTATGATGGAGTTGTAACAAAACGGTTTTCCTCGGGCTTTTGGTATCTGCTTTAGAGTACTAAACCAAGAGTTTTGCTCTTGGGTCTAATTTTGGTTCTAATGCATAATTTGTAAGCACTTTTCCTTTGCACCAGTTAAATAGAGCTTAAATTATTTCTTGACTGATGATTCGAAGTGAGCAAGTTTCATATGGATCTTTCAGCTATCTATTGAAACACACCTACCATTGCCTGCCAGCTGATGGCACACTTGGAAAATGAATGTTTGGCAAACCAGAAGGTAGAGATCAATGAACAAAGGCATGAGGGGGAAAGGTGCTATCCAGGGAGACTTTAAGGGATCGTAAGATACAAGTTAAGCTTTGGCTTTCTCCACACCTACTCTATTCACACAGTCACAGTATTTGTAAGAAACCCCAGTTTCATTCCTAACCTGGGTTAGTACCAGCAGTAGTGTCATGATCAACAATCCTACCGCAGCTAGACAGGCCCGGTTTTAATGTTGCATTGTTGTTGCTGACCTGTGCACTTGGTGTTCTCCAACAGCTCAAAAGTAATGGAAGCTGGAGGCGTAATCCATTTGCTGGGAAGATGTTGCTAGCATGCTGCTTTATCAGTGCATGTTGTCGTGCACCAGCCCAACACGGATAAAGTTGACTCTTCCAGACAGCCTTGGCTGTGGTTTTGTGTGAATTTCTTTAGCGTGAGTGCCAGCTTAAACAGACCCCATCCCTCTCCTCATCCAGCTGTTCTATTAGTTTGGCAGCTACCCAAACTTTCTCAGAATAATTGCAAATACATAATAATTTTTCACTTAGCTTGTATGCAATCCTGGCATCAGTGATCACTTGCATGCTTTAATTGCCCTCAACACGTTCTGAACATTTGAATAGCAAACTTCAGGAGTAGGGGGGCAGAGGTGGAGTCTAATTTGCTATTACTGTTATTAATGTAGGTTCTTATAGTTTTAAAATCCACTTTATTAACAGAAAATAATGATGTAAATATCAATAGGCAGGTCCTGTTGGCAAGCAGGTGCCCAGGAGCAGACAGGACTGAAAAATCCAGAATCCTGTTGTAGGAACCAAACTACTCAGAAGTGCCTGAGCTGTGTTTTTCTGCTGAGTCTAGGCTGTCCCATAAATGCTAAGCATTTTGAAGGTCATACAAATAAAAAGTAAATGCAAACAGAAGCTAATTCTCCCACACAGCAGACTTCCAGTCTGCTCAAGATACACTCGTGCAAGCTTGCCTGTTGTGACTATTTGTCAGTCTTACTCAGCTGGTGTTGGGGAAAGTTAGGAACAGCAGTCTGGAGGCTCTGGGCAGGTGACCTGGGGCAGGACACAACATATGTCATGCTTCCAGAAATGTGAAGCCCTCTTTCAAGCTGCTCTTAAAGCCTCTCTTAGTGAGAAACTGGTAACAAGATGTAGAGTGCCACAATTGGGTGAGAAATGATGTTCTGACAAAAATACCAGTACCTTGCTGCCTCCCTGGAGCAGCAGTTTGGCTTTTCATTTGGTAGCAGCCTTGCAGGCAGTGAGGTCTATCCAATTTTTCCCGGAGAACTTTTATGAATGTAATTGACGTGATTAATATTAAAAAAAAAAAATCCCAAAACCTCACCCTGCAAAAACTCGCTCCCAAACCGAAAAAAATCACCAAAATGATGAAGTGGGAGTACTCATTCCGTTCTGACTCCGCTGTCTCCTCCTCTTCACATCCAGGGAGGGCAATGAGTTCTCTGTTGCTGGATCCATGATTTCCCAGCATTGTCATGACTCCATTTTCAGTTTTCTCACATTGCTAATGCCTTAATGCAGGTTGAGAAGAAAGGTAAGAACCGGGCTGAAATATCATACTCTCTCCCCTAACAAAAGACCTCCTCCTTTTCTTTGACTGCTGCCAGCCTGTGTATTCCTGTGATACGCTGTCATAGGAGAGGATGGACAAAAAAATGATTCTTGCAGAACTTAAATGGCTGGAATTACCTACAATGCTGACAGGTTGGCTCACTGCCAGCAGAAACTTCTACATGGAAGTGTAGGAAAGCGAGACTGGTATTTTGTGTTTACTGCCGTGAAAACCTGACTCATGGGGTTCCCGGATGCTGTCCTGCACCCTAAGGAGGGCACCTGTAATCTAGCAGCGACCAGAGTGCAAGCGGGTGCAATCAGGAAGGCTGTGGTCAGGCCTGAGGCGTGTGAGCTAGGCAGAACTGCATACTGCATGCTGCCTTGCTTGCCAGACATGGCACGGTCGGCTTAGCTGCAAAGGAAAGGGGAAGTTTTCTTCCAACTAGAACACACAGTTATTTTGTCTTGGACACTTGGAGACAACCTTTCGGACTAGGAATCCATAAACCACAAAATACTCATGTTAAAAGCATCTGACCAAAGATACTACATTCATGACTCTTTGTTTTTTGGTTTTCCTTTTAAAAAACAAAAGCAAACAAATTCCTTTGCTGTAATCAACAGTAGTCAAAAGATAACTAACTTCTGTTTGAGGATATCAGCTTTAAATGTTAAGGCTACAAGCAATATAAATTGATACAAAACTTATTTCTGTTACAAAATTTACTATACAATTTACTATAGCAATGTTTCCTAGAAAGCTAAGAATATTACATTTTTGTGACACAATGAAAAGCATCATTCTAATGGAAAACAAGTAAGTATGCATCTACAGCTCACATGTTTGTTTAAGCATATTTTACATATTAAAATACAGTAGTTACTTTCTGGATGAAGGTTCTCAAATTATAAAATTAATCTGTCAGGTTTTCAGACTTGGCAGGGTAAAAGGTTTCTTGTTGTGTTCTAACAGAGTAGAGGAAAAGCATCACTTCAGTGGTAAAGAGCTAAATAACCACACAGTTAATGGAGGGAAAGTTTAGGAAATAATTACGTTGATTCACTTCAGACCTGATCCTGCAACCTTTAACCATGCAATGACATTCTTTGCCCAGCAGCAGACCCAAATTTACACTTTGCAGAATCGTGTCCTTACTGAGGTAGAGATTGCCAAATAGCTGTCAGCGAGGGAAGTGCCATGTGTGCCAATTCTAAAAACCAGTAAGGCAGTACAGTCTGCCCTATATTTTCAGGCCTTTGGTACCTTACATAACTAGGTGCAAAATACTTATTTTTTTTTCTGGTTCTTTTCTTTGGAAGTGCAGTCATGTGCAATCAGGTGGAATAAGTGTGCTGATAATTTTCCTTCAGAAATTGTAATGGTTAGCAATGTGGACACTTTTCTTTTTAGGCAGAAACCATGAGGCACTGAAGCAAGCCTTCACTTTTCTTGCACTTGAGGACACAAATTTATGCAAGTCAAAAATGTTAGGCCTGCCAAAAACATCATGCTACACTCCACCAAATAAAAGGACACTGTTATTCTTACAAGGAAAGGTTTGACAGGACAGGAAATAGGTAGGGTCATAGAAGTTTACTTAGTACCAAAACTTCTTTAACCATCTTTAAGCCAAAATACAACGATAGTTATTAAAAAAAAAAAAAATAGGGAGGGGGACAGGACACAAATACAAGGGCACTGGGCTGCACTATTACAGGAGTAGCAACGAGTACAGAAATTAGGGAACCTTAACAAAAATTCACATTATTCAGGTTTCTATATGTTACCTGCCTTTATTGGGTTAACACATATTAACGAAGTTTTAATCTATGTCCTGAACTTGCAGCAAAAGGCATCTGATTTGGAGAATCCAGTGCAGAGTTTACCAAGCTGCACACTTTCTTTAGAATGCAGTCCTTAAGTAGACAACGTTCCACTTAAAGGAATGGAGGAAGGGGCAGTAAGAAGAGAGTGAATATGAAAGATAGGAAAAATGTTGCTGTTCATTACAATTTTCCATTTTTGTTGAAACACAGCAGGAGAGCAAAGCCACAGGCTTCTCTACTGCTCTTGCATGCCAGAAGGGATTATGCAAACACTGCAACCACCCAAATCTTATTTAAATTATAGTCATTGTTCCCCCTTTAATGGTTATACTTTTGCCTGCTTTCACTCAAATATTGCTGCATCTTGCTTTCCGCCAACATAGTCCCAATGGGAGTCATCAACTCTTAATTATAGATGAACAGATCTTTGAAAAATACCTCTGGAAAAAAGTGGAAAAGAAAGCAAACTTTTAGTGCCATCTAGTGGCTGATCTATTAAAAAACATTAAATAGATCAAAAAAATTCTTAACATGCCAGAGTAATGTAACTGTAGCTGAACTGAGGAAGCAGTCCTTAAATTCACAACTGCTAAAGATCAGGTTAATACTTCAGCGAACCAAGAAAAGGACCAAAGATCAAAAAAAAGGACTAAAGATCAATGGTATTATTACCATAATTTTTATTTCTTTAAAGGTTTTTGTCTCCAAGTGGAGAGTTCGAATAGTAGGAATTGTATAGTGATCACCCGTTCCTTCAAGACCCTCACAGCTTATCAGCTTCTGCCTTGCTAAGGAAATACAAGTTGTCATATGTATTTCGGTCCAACTCAGAAAACAGAACCCTTTCAGATCTCAAAATAGAACACAAACCATGGGGGTGAATCTGGAGCCAAGCATCCTGAATTAAAAAGTTAGTATTCTCCTCCAAATTCACTGGGGGTCGAAGGCCAGATTGTCTCCATCTCTGTTTGTAACAAGTCAAATCCATTTCTAAAAGAAAGGAAGCAGATTCTTAGTCAGTAACATCCTTTTGCTTTTGCTGCAGGAAAAGGCCATTTTTTGCTGTAGATGAGAACTCCCAACAAATTATTTTTCCATTATAACAGCTCCACATTCCATTTACACAAAGAATGTTCCACAAGATCATTCCCCAAGCTTTAGGTAACTCCTCTTGGAGATAACATGCCCCTTCTCTAACAGTAGTTGACAGTCTAAACTTAAATAGCTTTGTCTGAACCTGTCCAGCGATAACGGAGCGCAGCCCAATATAATTTTTATTTAATATAATTTTAATTTCATTATTTTTGCAAATAGCATTATATTTTAGACTTTGTCTGGAGCTTTGCATCTCTTCAGTTTCACAGCTATAGTGAGCCCTGGGGATCACACCTCAGTGACAGGCTCTGGAGACATGAATCTGGCTAGATAGAAGTAAGACCTACACACGTTACTGTCCAGCTTCTTATACGGTTACTTGCTCAAGCATGTTGCTCAATCACACACTCAGCTAGTTTTTCATTGAATTGCAAAACTAATTTACCAACTAGTTAATTCAGGCAGAAGGACAGATCTCTGATAAAGTAATGAACAAGATCAACGTGTTTCCCAGTCCTGTCTTCCTTTTGCCGATACAAAAATTGTTAAACATTCTGATTTTTTGTTTAAAACAGGATCAAATGTGCTAATTAAAGCTTAAAATGTGCCATTATAAAGAGAGAAATTTAAACAGTGCTGAAGAGGTGAAGTCTACCTTCTTCCCCTGGCTTATAGGGAGAGGGTGAGTTGTGTGAGTAAGAGCCAGAAGCTAAAAACTAGTCTCTGCAACAGATACTGGTCTATGCCTCCTGTGTATGTTTGCCAGATACCAAGAAAAAATACTTTCATAGCATAGGTAATATTAATGGGAAAAGGGAACATTAGAATAATTTGGAGGATATTGCTTTTCATCTTAATGAAACTGTGGGACTTTCTCTAAAAAAAAAAAAA
>Ga0065711_1041290_pt1 | contig 16260 bp, 10 predicted proteins | sample Hoacrofraction12_FD_59098 | JGI IMG/M metagenome (GOLD analysis project Ga0065711, IMG submission 59098) | Hoatzin crop microbial communities from Cojedes, Venezuela - Epithelial fraction 12 v2 (version 2) | ecosystem: Host-associated > Birds > Digestive system > Esophagus > Crop | place...
AGAGAAGGAGACTCCACAACCTCCCTGGGCAGCCTGTTCCAGGGCTCCGTCACCCTCAGAGGGAAGAAGTTCTTCCTCATGTTCAGACAGAACTTCCTGTGCCTCAGTTTGTGCCCATTGCCCCTTGTCCCACTTCACTACATTTACTCAAGCTCTTTAAATTCCTGTTCCTTTAGTAAATAAAGTACGCTTATTTGAAAAGGAAGAAGATTGAAATACCAAATACCAGTTCAGGAAAACAGTAATTAATTCAGTAAACTGACCAAACCCAAGTTTCATGAAAGTGAAGCTTAAAATGATACATCATAACTATTCTAAAAGATTGAAGATACATAAGAAACAATAGTAGAAAAAAACAACCCGTTCCCCAGAGCTGTATACATGCACGCCATACTTTCATTGCAAGAGACGGGTATTAGCCCATATATCAGAATAAGTAAGTTTGTAAACAGAAAGTCAGAGATAACAGCAGAAATGACACTGCCATATTTTATGACAAGTCAGGACCCGCCTGTGTATATTCTGTGTGACAAAGCACAGCTGCAAGAATAACAGTGTTAAAAAGTTGACCATTGAGGCTACATATACACATATACATCTGCACTGAGCTGGCCACTTCAGTAAGACATTTTTATGCAACTACATTGTTTTCTGAACCATTTTAGGACAGTAAGTCACTTTTTTTTTTGTTTACAGTTGCAGTAAACTCCTCACCTGTGTATAAACTAAGTTGCTTTTAAACCCTGCAGCATTCCAGCTAGCATCCACTGTAGTTCATGTTACACAGAGCAGTCACACATTTGTCTTGAGCATTTGCAAGTGACACCCTGCCCCCCCCCAAATGAACCCAACCCCAAAACAAACACCACCACCATCAAAACCAAAACCCAAATTCAGAAAAGTCCTTACTGGAAATTAGATGGCGTTCCAATATCTGCTTTTGTCAATCTTCTCTTTTTAGTTTTTCCTTTCTTCTTATCTTTGGTGTATGAAATATTGTTGACTTGTGGAGTATAAAATCTGTTAGTTGTAATTTCTGGGTTTTTGATATCAACAGTTGCCATCGGTAGATTCGGGCCTGTGAAGATGAAGTACAGGATTTTTACTGTTGTGTCTCAATAAAGCTATGTTTAAGGAAAAACACTTGTACCGAAGCCACAGTTCTACATGCCACATGCATCTGACTGGGTTCTGGATGTCAGCAACATAAACTAAGTTATTTGCTGGAGACAAAAAAAAAAACCCACAAACCCAAACAAATCATGTTGCTAGAGCAGAGCCATGGCAGAAAAATTTTCTAAACTGGAATTTGATTTTTGCAAATTTGGCAAAGAAAGCAATTCTATACCAAAGAGCTTTCATGTGCACAGAACACATGGAAAGAGAAATTAAGATACAGCATAGCTACAATCTTAGACAAGATTAAAGAAGAGAGTGCCGTAACCAGTAACCTCCACCACGCCATTACCTTGGCAGCACCGTTAACCGATCTTAAAGAAGAGGGAACCTTTGCTTGGTAAGCCTCAAGCGGCAATACTTTCCCTGCCCATCACGCACAGAACTAGAATATCACAAGAACTTTGGAAGGCTGCTCTGGACACACTACTGTCTTCAAATATATGACAGTATCTATGGAAGTATTCAGGATTTCTTATTTCTTCCTCTTTCACAGGTTTGCAAAGTCAAGTCCCAGATATGAAACAAAGCTTGAAGAGCAGTGACAGTGAAAACAGCACCAGAAATAGAAATTAAACACTCCAATTACGAATTACATTCTCAAACCTTGTTCTTCATTATAAACAATTCTGAATTACTACTCTCATTATTGAAAATGCATCTGAATTATAGTCCTGCCAATTCCAGCATTTTACTATTACATTGCTTGTGTAATACTAGCAAACAAATGTACCTAGCATATTTTCCACTTTATTTTTTAGTTTCAACAGAAGATAACCCTTGACATAAGTGATAGTAGTATTTAAATACTAAGAGGCAGTTTATGCATTTTTCATATATATATATATACACACACTCACATGTATTTTTAAAGAAACCTGTCAAAAGGATTAAGTAGTTTCATTCTTCCGAAACTGGAACTGACCAGTCAATTTAAGATCAGTTTGACCAGAAATAGTTTGACAAGCACCTTCCACTCTGCTGAGTTACTACCAATGGTTAGAAAACCAATTGTTTATTGCATCCAGTCTTACTAGGCAGATGATAAAAATGTCTATTTAGACTTTGATAAATCTGAACCTTATTGTGACATTATTTTTTCGTAACTGCATTTTGTATGGATAATTCAAAGTTCTTCTAAGCATTCTGAAAGGACCAACAAGACTTAGGTTTCACAGTCCACAGTCCACATCAGAAAGGAGAAGGAGACAATACAATAGATAACTTAGCTGACTTGCAGGTTAACACCTCAGCAGGAAACACCTAGTATTGGCCAGAACAAGAAACAAGAACAGAAACATGACACCGGGCTAGACAAAACTAACCTAAAAGCATGTGACAACTCCTGTGTTCCTGTAGCAGTCTTACAGGACAAGATTTAAAACTGCATTGAAACTGCAGGAAGAATTTCTAAAGTGTCTGCTGCTAGGCAGAAATGCTTAGATCTAGAAACGTTATGATCTAGACAGCTGCCCTTTTGAGAATACCAAAAAACAAACTGACCATGTGCAAGGAAGCAAAACAGTTTCCACTGTTAAAGCTACATTTGAAGTTAGCATTAATTCACTAATTGCCAAATACTATGAACCCAAAATTTAACAAGAGGAGTTAAGTAAATCTTCAGGATTAATTGAAAGTAACAGTCTTAATTTCATTAATTTCAAAAACAAATCCCAAAATACTCTAAGAGTTCATTTTCACTTCAATCACTTATTATATTCTTCTCACCATTACAGTGATATTTGTAGTTTCCAAAGCTATACTCAGGTTCAAAAAGAAATATGTACCTTAGCGCTTCTTTGAAGTTCTTGATATTCTTCTCACAATTCTTAGCAGTCTTTGAAATTACACCTTTCTGCATGTAAAATCCTAAGTAACCACATATGGGTTTAACCGTTTAAAGCAGTAGCCACTTGCAAATTGAAATTTTATTCAGCTGAGCTGAAATTAAGGACTGACAGCCTGACACTAATTTCTTGATATAATAATATTCATACCAGAGCTCATAGCTAAGTCTCAAAGATGAAAATTTTTCTTACCGTCAGGTTTACACCTTAGATATCCACGAGGGATAAAGGAACCTTGGAAAGAATTGTACTCTTCCAGAACTGCCATATTTATATCCAGTAAAATTTTTCCCATCATAAGACATGCACCTTCCCCATCGGATGCACACAGTTCAATAAATGAAGATGAGAGAGGCATATAGAGCTCATCTTTAGGAAGTACCTGACAGTACAGCGGTCTTAAGCATCCACTGTTATCAATATCTGTCACATCTTCAGAAGGAGTTCCAGAAAATGTAGTACAGAACATTTTGAAATGTTAATTCTATGAAATTATTTGTATTTTATTTAGAACCTCTCTATGCATCTGTCCCAGACTGCAGACAGCCCTACAATAAACACAAACTGTTCTCGTTAACATCTGAAACAAAATTCTGCCACATGGTTCTTAAAAGATTCCCTCAAAATCTAATTCTCTGAGAAATAATTCTTTCATCCAGAACTCCACTAAGAGGTCAGTTCAACCACGGTAACTGTTCTTCATTTGCACAGAGACCTAGCTATTACAAATGAGTAGAACATAAATCCCAGGAAATTACAGACTAATACATTTTACATAACTGTTAATGCCAATTTGATTTTAATCCTGCAATTCTTTAAAAAAAAAGTTAAATCCGTACCATTGAAAACGTCATACAAAAAAAGTGCTTCTTCCATGCTGCTTCAACATATGCAGAAAATCCCAAACAAGCCCAAGACAAAATTCCTCACAGTATTTCAAGCATGGATCACGTGAGTACAGAAATGTGACTGTTCCTGTTTTTCAGTTTCAAAGGTAGTTATGCATTGATACCCAGCATGAAAAAGCAGGTGCTCCTTATTTTTCCCCCATGATAGAATCTGCCTTCATATGGAGAGTAGAACAAAAATTAGCTGATCATCCACAGGTTTGGGTTTTTTCCCCAGTTACATGCTGATAGTATATATCTGCTGTAGTCTGAATTCCAAACACTGAAATGCAGAGTCTCTATAGAATACAACCACCTGAGGCTATAACCCATACCCAGACCAGGTCTCACCTGTGACTACGGAGGGCATGACCACACTTAACCCTTTGCCAACAGAGAAGCCAGGCATTACAGAATTCGACGGAATCAGAAAAGGAAAATGGACACGTTGTGAAAGAGTACGTGGATGTCCCAGGGAAAGAGTTCACTAAAAACCATAGATGCTCAGAGCTTTGACTAGTGAGTATAAACCTAAAACACTGGGTATAAACTTATGTCTTCCACATAATATTCAGGATAAGGGCATAGGACCAACGAGTGCAAGTTTAGTATGAGAGTATTTTTCTCAAAAATAAAAAAAAAAACAATGTTGCCTGAGGTCTTACAGGATGAGTTATGGAGACTATTTTAAGCACAAAAGTTTTTACAGGCTTAGTTTTCTTAAATCTTATTTTAATCACAGACAGCACACTAGACAAACAAATCGCTTGTGTTACTGTTGGTAACATCCACAGCACAGATAAAGGCTAAATTCCTTGTAGTAGGTGGCACTACACAGTCACCACTGCTGTTAGGGATGCAGAGTTTACAGGAGCAAATGTCACTCAAAAGGCAGAACAGTTAAAACCTGCTGAAAGCTCAGAAAGGCTGGTAATAGTCATGGATGGTATTATTACGATTGTTTCAAAACTAAACAACCTAGTCCCATTGAAGGAATTGATACTAAAAGTGCCCTGTCTAAACTGCTGATTGTTTGAACTTCCTCAAAACTTCACGTTTACAAAAAAAAGAGTGATTTTTTTGAGCAGCATTCCACATGGTGGTGGCGGTGGGGTTTTTTCAGGATACAAAAGATATCAGTAGTTTCCATAATTCAGGATTAGTTAAGGATTACCTACATTTTGATGACCTACCGAGATGCGTGGATGTTTCAGTACAAATTTCAGACTATCTCCTCATGCCGTAAGGGGACCTCAGTCGACCAGTTGACTATACCCTTGCTCAAGCAGCAAGCTAACAGATACAGTGATATGACCTATGATCTAGATCACCAACAGAAGTATCACAGGAGAATTCACTTTTTAACTTCAGTGTGAATTCAGAACTACATAGACTCCAAGGCTGAATTATCATTGATCTGCATTTTTCACTTGCTTTTAGAATAGATGGTAAAAAAAGATTTGGATCAAACTGATACATAGTTTTGACTCCTTCAATTTAATGAGAGGATCTCCTAAAGAACCTGTATCTTAATGCCAGTGAGACGCACTCCTAAGAGGCAAATAGATTCAAATAATCCTTCATGTAAAAAAAATTTAATATGGACAAACATATGACATATGACCAAAAAGCTATGTCACATGGTTAGTTGGACACAGTGAAATTGAAATTTTATGGGCATTTTATGAAATCCAATATCGTGACATCTGCCTTCAAAGAGGGTAACTTATAATTTCAGCGTTCATTTCTGTGTAGTCATCCTATATATGCATATTCTGAAGACCAAGCAGCAAATGCAAGGTACAAAGTTTTCTTCTCAGTTTAAGCTGAAGGGCCTCTGTTCTATTTGCAACAAAACATGCTTCTCCAGAAACATTCTTTACAAATGCCAGCTAAGCCACAAATCTTTCAAGCTACAACTAAACAAATACCAAAAATCAGAAACAAAACAAATATACTAGCCTCTAGAATATGAGTTTACTGCTTTTACCACCACACAACTATTCTGAACAAGTCCAAAACAAAGCTATACATAAACAGTACATGACAGTAGTAGGAAAAAATAAAATGCAGTGATTCATGCAAAAAAGCTTACCATTTGGTGGGTCTCGTCTTTTTTCTGTTGAAAAAGAAAAAAAGAGCTATTTATTCACAGATATCACAGGAAAAAAATCATTCTAAATTTTAGTTTCTAGTGAAGCTTTCAACGACCCTGAACTCATAAAATAAGGATCTATTAATATCCTTAAAGTCTACTTGTGGAGTTGAAATAAAGCACTAAAGAACAATAAAAACCCAATCTTGGGTAATAAGCACCGATTTCAAGTGAGCAAACTGAGTAGGAGCATAAGGAAATGGCTATTGAGTGGAGTCCAAATGTCTGAAACCAAAAGTAAGGCAAAATATTAAAAAAAGCAGCTGTTTTGGTACAACGTATCACAGCAAGATTTTTGAAGCGTTATACTTTCTGGTTTCCACTGAATGAGACTCTTCCTTCATTTTTATTCAAAATATCATTAGTGCTTTTACACAGTGCTGTTCTCCCCCGGAACCTAAAATACAATTATTTTTCATTTTATGCAAAGAAAATATGACACAGAGGGGCAAGACACTTCTATTTTATCCAATAGCCAACTCAATAATGTGGAACAGAACTACAACCTCCTCAGTACTAACCTGGTATTCTATTCACAATGGCAAACTGTTTCATAGACCACAAAGAATTTGGCTTGATGATTTAAAACATAGTTGTAAACATTTCACACCTCAGTTCTCTCAGACTATAATACTAAGTTGTCCTTTAAAGCAGATTTCCCTCACTTACTATTAATTCCTACCCACCACATGCACCTATCCTGCAACCCACCACAAATAACTCTTCCCTACCCTACAACCGTCCTTCAAAACCCCCAGTACACAGTTACACTATTTGTGTACCTACACACAGACTCTTTTAAGAATTTTGGTATTCATAAGCACCAAAAAACCTGGCTCTGTAAGGAAGGTTCTACATCCCCCCCTTTCTGATCTGGAGCATCTGAAATCTAACACGGTCTCCCAAGGGTTTTGTAGCAAGAATTTGTAACAGACATTTCACTCTTCAGCAAGTCCCACAAAAACTGCTAACTTACATTTTTCCAGACAAAAACATAAGAGCAAGAGAGAAGGTCCCTCCCACAGATTGTGTTGATCTAGTCCTAGCAATATTAAAAAAAAAAAAAAGAGAGAAAAAAAAGAAAGAAAAAAAAAGAAAAAAAAGAAAGAAAAAAAAGAGAGAGAAATATCTACAATCCTAAGTGTGCAAGGCAAGCCAACGTTGTATCAGTCAGCTGATCTTCAGGTAGGAATAAAGCACCTATCAGTCATCAAACCTTCAGAGGAAGGGGACCAAAGCCCCTTCACAATCAACTTTGGCTGAGCAAGCCTTCTAAAGACAGATTTGTTTCAGGCACAGAGGTGGAGAACCTCTGCAAACGATATCACGTCGGAGGGGAGGAAAAACAGAAAAAAAACCAACAAAAAAAGGCTTTTTGGCCAAATACTGTGCTTTCTCTCCCTAGAATATTCTGTTCAAGAAACCACTGATGTTGCACTGCCAAAAAAAACCCCAAACAAACCCAAATTCAGCTTCTGGAACATAATTAGACTTTTATTCAACAACTCAGAGACAGCAAAGGAGAGTGCAGGGCCGATGGCAAGTCATTTGGCACAGGATGGGAAGCTGGCAAAAGCAGGAGGTATTCATAAGCATGTGTTAAGTGGCCTTGGGCCAAATCATGGGAATCCATTACAATTTTCATTAGAAGAGTTCAAGAGAAAAGACAGTGGAGAACAAAGCAAGACAGTTTAAACACCTCCTGTAATTTTTGCTGGGTATATAAAAGATTAATTTGTGGCCCAAAAACACTAGATCTGCTTTTCTGTGGTTCCCCCTGCTGACCAGAAAATACAAACTCCTGCTCTGAAGCGCAGACAACCTGAATGGAGCTTGGAGGACTTCTTTTTTGAAAATGGAGATGTCTACTGGTCTAAACCAGATCAACTTCACCAACTTTCACTTCTGAAAAACACAGCTCCCTTCAATAAGTATTCCTGGAAACAACATTGATCTCTGCTGAGACTTGAATCCAGCACAAGATGAGCACTTCAGAGATGCCCTTGTCTCCCAGGCATCAAAACCAAAAGCTGTGATCAAAGACACACATACACAAAAAAATGCTCTCCATACTTAGTATCCAGCTTGGAGCTTATGAAGTGTGTTAGGAAGGGCATCCGGAGCTAAAAGGTTGTGAAGGAGAAAGGCAGCTTCAGAGAGGGCTAACAGAGCTCCCACCCATGAGCTACAAGCAGTCCATAAAAGAGAGTGAAGAAGCCTCCTACCTTGGAAAGGCAGTTAAGAAAAAGGTTCCGTTTTACAAGTCTCTGCAGCCCCTTAATGGCTGAGTGCTCAGCATGTGGAGAGGCCACTTGTGTGTGCACACACATTAACACTTCTGAGGCAAGACAATAAAACTAAAAACTAGTGGTACCCACATGCAACAATACCCAAAGTGACAATGTACTGCACTGACAGGCACAGAGAACAGAAACACTGTGTTCACCCTGCTTACTGGGGGAACTATTTGGGACTGGTTTAAGAAGTAAATGGAGAGATTATTTAAACAAGTCTACCAGAGCAATTAAATAGCAATTTCTTCCTAACCTCAGGTTAAAAATTTTATTGACTTTAAGAAAAATAATTAAAAATCAAATTTAGCTAGATGAAAACCAGCCTGATACTAAACAGATTAAGACAACCCATCAGTAATTCTTTCTCTGCCTTCCTCCCTCATTCTGTTGAGCCAAACTTTCACCTCTCTGACCTCCAGATGCACTTACTCAGGAGTCGTCTGTATACTGGAGCGCACTGCATGCCAAGTGAGGAAGCGCAGAATACTACTGCCTCTTCTTGCAGCTGTTAGACAATATTTTGTGTACTTGTCTCGGCACCAAGACACAGTTTCATGAGCCAGAACTGCTGTTCTTGCTACCTTCCAACAACATAAGCTTTCCATAAGACTCCTGGAAGACTCCCAACATAAGCTTTCCATAAGACTCCCAGCAAGCCCTGAATGGCGTAACAGGCTGCTAAGTGGTCACATAGAGTACTCATTTCAGTTGAAAGCATGTCAGGTGGTACTGATATGAAATTCAACGTATTTTGGAAGGCATGGAAATAAAAATCCCATTAAAATAAAAAAGCATCAAAACAACCAGACTATTGCCTCTGTGTTTGAGAAGTTAATGCGCACTGGAATACACACACAATTTATATCTACATTATAAATAATATACAACTTTTGTATATCATTTTATTATATGTAAACCTATGTATAAATTAATGTATCTTTTATATAAGCATTTCTGTAGAAATAAATATATAAGCACCAACAGCAGATCAGCTTTGGCTTGGGCAAGTGCAAATCCTGTTATTTTAGAAGCACAATTGGATACAGTCACATCAATGACAAATACAGAACTCCATCTGGTGGTTCGACTACGGAATCTCATGGTTGTTTTCAGTTCTTGTTTTGCAGCTCTTAACAAGAAAAACAACCCTTGGGATTTTTTTTGTTTGGGTTTTTTAATTTTGTTTTTTTTTTAATTACAGTTGCATTCAAGTTGTATTTGGGGAGGGGGAGTTGTTGTTTGTTAAAAGACAATGTATGGAGTAAGTTCATGCTACAATATTAGCCTGAGCACACAAACCAAGATATTAGCCCAAAGAGTAAACCAGAAAAACTTATGTGGTCCTGTGAAAAAAACCTCTATGTGGAAGGACAGACGCAAACCTCTGTCCCGTAAACAGAAGGTGTGACTGAACCACGATATTCAGAGTTTGCTATGGCAAATAATTCAAACATATTTCCTCCCAAGTCACCTCTGTACACTGTGGCACTGTGCTTCAGACATGTAATAGAGCGAAACGCCAGGAACAGGAGATGCAAGCAGGTGCAAGATTACTTTTACATAACAAGTATGAGAAATGTTACTAATGCCACTTCTTAGTGATCTCACTTCTTCTCATGAAACTCTATGAACTTACTCTAATTCTGAGCAGAGGGAATCTTAAAGAAGCCATTCAAGCTTCTGCAACAAATGCTCTGCACCTAAGTCGCCACACTTGAATGAAATCCAAGTGAATACATATAGATCACGTAAGTTCCCAAGCATCCTTGCAAGGATGGCACTCCAAGGTGAGGGCTTCCTCCCTTTACATTAGTCTACACTGCATTGCTAGAGCAAGTCAATTCCAGAATGGACTACAGAAACAGATCCTGCAGCTTGAACACAAGTCCACACTAGCTACAGCTTACAGCAAACCCAAGCACATCCCTGTGATCAAAGCTTGTGTTTGGTATCACCACCATCTTCACGGACATATGTCTGTCAGACAGGCAAGTTGTTCATGGGCTCCATGGAAAAGGACCAAGACAAGATCTGTAGGAAGCCTGAGCTCCCTTTAAAACACTGACCATGTTCCCCAGACATCCTGCAGCTGGCAAGAAGCATGCTGTGCTTCAGACTGTCCTGTGCAGCTAAGGACAGTATAGGCATTACATCTTCTGTTCTTGGCCTCTGCAAAGACCACTAGTTTTGAATAAAAGATATTTCTCTACTAAACGCTGGACCAATGCCAAAAATTCATTCACATGAACTACTGAACATAACAGATGGTAAAATCTTTGTTACAACCCACTTGGACTGAACTTAAACAAATCAGTTATAAACAGCCCAGAGCTAAAACAGGGTTTAGCCAAATGTGAAAACAGCTTACATAAAGATTTCCAGTTTTCCCACTGACAGCTTACCATTTTTGCTTCCTCCTGATCTATATTTTCACGTACCACAACCTTGGAGTCTCAGCTTACAAAAGAATTTACAGCAAGGAATATCAAATTATTTCAAAAAAATATTTTTGCACAATACAGAAAAGAAATACACTACAGTAACACAATTACTTCTAGATATAAATATGGCAGTAGTACCTCCAGTAGCTTTCAGACATAGGCAGCTTCCTGCCTCCCCCCAATACAACATAAACAAGCCTGAATTTAAGATTAATTTGAATATTTACCAGATTTTCTCTGCCGTCGTCCAAGTAAATCTGTTACTGTTTTGCGGAATAGTTTAGCTTCTTCTTCATTAGCAAAATTAAGACCAACTTGACATGTCTGAAAAACATTAATATTTCCCCACCCATGACTAAGAAAATGTTTCAAAGGCTTTCTTAAATGTCTTCTTACACCTTCTGAAGGTATAATCAGAAAAAGTCATCACTATAAATTTGGAACCAAATCTTAATGAAACATTCTGTCTTAGGAATGTCTGCTTACTAATCAAGTTTCTAGAGATCATGGCTAACAAATTTGACCAGAATCTTGTAGTTTGAAATCAAAGAGGGGAGAGGAGAATTTGTGCTTTAAGAATATATGGTACTTCACAAACATTATTGATGGTTAGACTTGATGGTCTTAGAGGTCTTTTCCAACCTTGATGATTCTATGATCATCTGCAAGTCAAAATCTAATTTTATTAAAGGGAGTTGAAAACAAAGAACTGCATTTTACGCTTCTACCTTACAGATCAAACTTTCTAGTTGAGATACAAATAAACCTTGTATTATAAATAAGCTTAAAAAGCTTCAAGGAACACAGATAATATCGTACTTTTATAAATAAGCTACAGAATCAAATAAAAATGTCAGTTCTATTAAAAGAAGGTACTGTTTAAATAAAAGGCATTTTAAAAAAGGTATTCAAAGAAATTGAGACTCACATCTCCAGCAAAGGTATGAAAATATCCTCTAGGACTATTATATACAAAGTTATTGTACAGCTCCTGCTCCCACAACAATTTCCCATCCTGAAAAGAAGAAAAAAAACATATTTTGAAAAACTTAGACGAATTGTAGAGTTTAACTTCTTCACAATAAAACCTATTAAGAGTTGGAAGCTGCATGTTGTTAAATATCCACCTTGCTATTAACCTAACAAATGAGCTCCATCAAAATCAAAATATACTGGAACTTGTGGAAGACTATTCCATAAGGTCACTGTGTTCAGTTCAAATTCCTGCACGTTCTCAGAAACCATCCTTCAAGTTCTACAATCCTGCAATAGTGATAGTTGGAGGAGTAATAGCGACCAGTGATAGGAATACAGTGGTAACAGCAATAAAGGAGACTTCCAGTCTCCTGTTGTTATCTCAGGCTTGACTTGAAAACAGAAAGGGAACAAAAATCTCACCTTTTTAAGCAGTTTTATGTATTTAAATGGCTTTATAGTTCAGCACCCAAGGAACAGGTTTCTCACTAACTCTACTAGTCAAGTGACCAAGTCACAAAATCAAATGGAAACGCCACCTGGCAATCTTGAGCAAATCTGAGAGACTTCAAGCACTGAATGCTGACAGATAACAAGCTGTTTCTGGCTGTAGAGATAACGGGAAGCTTTCCAAAGTTTCAGCAAAGTCAGCAGGACTTATGCTTCTCAGTATCATTTTTGTTATGAAAATGCATCTTGGGCACTTCATCTCTTAGTTCACACTGTCTCCAGTGAAATATTCTAATAGGACAAAGATCTTCACTATGAATGCATGTATTGCGGAGGGGAAAATAAAAAAAACTTGTGTCCCCTGCAGTTTTCAAATGCACCAACACACTAATCAAAAAGATTATTTCTACCCATACAGAAGACAGCATCTATTTTGTTAATCATCCAAAGTAGTGACACACGCTAGAATTTTGACAGCTATGCATATCAGTGACACTATACTAACCTTCACTAGTTTGACTAATCAGATGTGTAGAGGACAGCTTCTGTGAGCTGGAAGAAAATTGTATCTGATATTTATTTCATCCATAAAAGCTGACATTTATGAAATAATTTAAACTTAGAATACCTGAGAAACAGTGCTTATTAATAGGCAAGGGCAACTAATTGCACCGCTTAAAACACAACCACTTCAGAGTTTCTGAGAGTCTGTAGCTACAACCACCTACACTCATTCAATTCAAAATGGAGAATGAATACAACCAAGCTTAAAGAGTTTGAAAAGGAAACAAAGGTGCTTACCTTAATGTCAAATATTCTGATAAAATATGACCTCTGCGGATTGTCCTTTACAAGGCAAGCTACACCACAGCATTTCTTTGACCACATGGCATTGCGATCTGCTGCATATATTTGAACAACTGCTGAACACATCGTCTAAAAAGAAAAGGTAGCCATTACTTTTAAGGTAAAAATCACAAATTCTACATTTCATCTTTTAACAAAGCATCTCTTAATTTTGTTCCTTGCTCTAGGCAGCAACTCCAATGATTTCCCAGGTGGTAACACAGTAAAGTTCAAATGACCCCAAAACACTTAGATTTTCACTTCTACGCAAGATTAAGATAGCTTAAGAACCCAACTGAACTTTTTATTCTTGGTCATTAAAATCAGCAAAGAGACTTGCCTGTAAGAGCCATACCAGTAGCTATGGTGGTCACACAGAGAAGCCCTACTGTGCAAATGAATTTCTTTCTGTTCAGTACTTCAAACTGGATAGAAACGCAACACTCAGGCTGGAACTGCAAATTACACAGCGCCTGGAAACACTCCCGGGTACTGGAACGCAACTGCCTACATTGCTTAATTGTTCAAATGGTCTCTGGCACGATTTTAGCCTATGCCAGCTAGCAAACTCCTAAAACTCCTGGGCATGGTTTGAGAATTCACATGAGCTAGGCTCTTTCCCAGCTGGCAACTTGAAATTGTCCTGTTTTCAGATTGAGAGATTTTAATCAGAGATAAAGATTATTCCACACCAGACTGCTTCAGTCACTGGGAATGTTCCTCAGCATATTTTCTAGTATACACGTGTCCTACCTTAAGAGTTCTGTAAGGGAACGAAAATTGGAGCGTTTAAAGAATATTTATTTAGCAACCAAGTCACAAGGACAGAAAGCTTGCAGGCTCTGTAATGGGACAGACCAGAGGCTGTCTAGCCCAGGATCTGCTCTCTGACAGCACCAGATGCCTAGGTAGGGATACCCGAGTACTCCGTTACACTGTGGGAGGATACCCCCAGCAACTGGCAGGCCGGAGCTCAAAGCTCACCTGAGCCAGCATACGTGTTTTACAGCACACGTTGGATTTTTCATTTGTGAATTTATCTAATCACTCTTCAGACCTCCGCGAACTTCTGGGCATCTCAACACTGGGCAGGACTGATTTTTCAGTTCACTTGCACACTGTGTGAATAGTTCGCTACTTTCGTCTAAAAGTTTGCCACCTGCTAGTTCCAGTTGACTGTCCCTCCTTGTTCTTAGACTAGCAGACAGTGTTAATGGTTTCATAGTTGCCTCTCCATGCTGCACATGCTTTTATAGGTATTTGTCACACTTCTTTGCCCTGTAAGGTCTCTACTGTTTGGGAAGTGATACTAGTTTATGCCATTCTTGCACCAAGAAGAAAAATACCATTCTACGCTTTAATTAGCCTTGTCACTCTGACATGGATCTTACCTAATTCTACTACCTCCTCCTTTGATTGGGGATGAGACTTACACTGTATGAATCTAGTTTGTTAGCCTTTCGAACACAGGGTCACAATAATATTGCCTTTTGTTTTGTTCGCTGTTTGCTTCCCTCTGAGTCAAAGAGTTTCAGTTCCTTTTTTACTATGTAACATTAAGCAGATGTTTTCATAGATCTGTTAAGAGTTCCAAGACCCTTCTGGAGGGATCATATCTAGTCTGAGTAATGGACTCCATATTAAGTTTTCCCATCCGCTCTACAAGCATTACTTTGCCTTCATCAACACTGAGTACTTGCCAAAACAGTTGACATCCAGAATGCAGGCATGTCTCGTTGAATTATAAGATTAATGTTTTGGTTTCGGTTGCCACCGGCAACAAAAGCGCCACGCGGCCGCCCCTCCCCCCGCCGGCGTGCGGAGGAGAATGAAAAGAACCAGGCAGAAACCGGTGGGTCGGGATAAGGGCAGTTTAACAGAACAGCAAACAGAGGGAAACAGGAACAACAACGGTACAGATAAGGAGAAAACACAACAACAAACCGCACGACCCAGACAGCCGCTCTCCCGCACAGGACCGGCGCCGCGCCCCCCCAAGCCACGAGTCCGTTTCCACCGCGCCGTCCCCTCCACCGGAACCCCGCGTGACGTCACACGGTATGGAATACCGGGCTCTGTTTGGCCAGGTGGGGTCAGCCCCCACCCCCCAGCTGTGCCCCTTCCTGGATTCCGGTGAAAATTAACCCTGTCCTGGCCAAACCCAGGACAATTATCTACTAAATATCAGTACCACCCATGTCACATTTCTCAACTGGTTTAAAATAACTGAAAGAATAACCTAAGTTTCATGGGATTTTTTTTTAATCAAAAAAACTTCCAATTCTGTTAAGATAGAGCCAAAGTAATATAGCCAGGGTGACAGCTTCTCCTTGGGGAAGCTTTATAACCTTTGCCCAAGAACTGTGATGTAACTTAAACAAGTCAAGATATAATTCTGTTCCTCTGCAACCACCTCTTCAGAAGCTGTCAGACTAACCACTATTCTTTGTGGTACCCTACAGTAAAAGTTAAAGCACGACTGACTGACGAAAAGAAAGCTTTGCAGTTGCCTTCTCAAATGCTCTACAACTAAGCGTAGGGTAAAACCTCTCCCTACAACCTACAAAGTAATAGGAATAGTTTAATCATAACTGGACTTGTCAGATGAGTAAAAAGGGACCTGGAATCACTCCTACCACAGTGAAACAGTTAGCTGACATAAGTTGCAGGTATAAGAGATGCCATTTTCCCCCTTATGTTGCAACAGGCAAAGACTTAATTTTTGGCACAACTGTTAAAATGGTTCTAAACTTCTGCTAACACCCTTTTCTCTCATTCGTCCAATATTATCTTATTGTTAAACTGATAATCTTGTAGACACAAAATAACAAAAAGGAGCACAGGGGGGCCATTCTACAGTTGTAATGAAGGCACCACATTCAACCACAGCAACTATCCCACTGTCTGTGCAAGAAACCTTCTGAACCCTCCAAAACAAGTCCAGATCCTCTAACCTCCCCACAGCAGGACTAACCACAGAAATGGGTGCTTTTGGCAGGCATTATGCAATCCAAACCGAAGGCACAGAAGACAGCAATCTGTGTCAAGAAAGGGCTTCCTACACATTGCTTCCTATCATACCAATGTTTTGGTTTCGGCTGCCACCGGCAACAAAAGCGCCACGCGGCCGCCCCTCCCCCCGCCGGCGTGCGGAGGAGAATGAAAAGAACCAGGCAGAAACCGGTGGGT